>Ga0247841_10000119_pt1 | contig 207231 bp, 235 predicted proteins | sample LaCruzMarch2015__2_FD_192410 | JGI IMG/M metagenome (GOLD analysis project Ga0247841, IMG submission 192410) | Freshwater microbial communities from meromictic Lake La Cruz, Castile-La Mancha, Spain - LaCruzMarch2015_18m | ecosystem: Environmental > Aquatic > Freshwater > Lake | place: Spain... | reverse complement strand
GGTGCAGCCGGCCCGCAAGGTTCACAGGGCGTGCCTGGCTTAAACGGCCTGAACGGTGTCGCCGGTCCGCAAGGGGCTCAAGGCGCCTCTGGCGCTGTCGGTATAAATGGCGCTGCCGTTGTGGTGCATGTCACAACGCTTATAGGCGGCGAATACTACAATGGCACGTTGTACCTTACGCATTACGACGGATCAACCTGGACACAAGACGTCCTAGATTGTTATGTGAAACACGCGCCCTCGGCAAACAATCTAGGCGTTCAAAATATGAACGTGTGGGCTATTGGCGTGATCCTTGGTGTCATGACGTCTAACAACGTCACTAGATATCTTGTTGAGGTCGAAGTATCGGTAGTTCCGGCTATGCCCATCACGATAGCCGTCGTCCCTACTGGTGACCCCCCGGTCGGAACCGGATCAGGCACAGGTGTGACCAACAATTTTCACTACGTGCCTACTGTTCCAGGTACTGTTCGATTCACTGTAGATGGTGCTGGTGAGGACTGGAATAAAGCCGGCTACGCCCAAGGTGATAAGGTCAACGGCACAGCGTTAAGCAATTGGAAGACTGCCGATCACAACTCTTTCGAATTCAGAACTAACTCTTTCAAAGCAGTAACTGCCGCAACACTAACTCAAGACTTAACAGGCGGTGGAACTGCCAGTGCAAGTGTAACTGGCGGAAGCAGCATTACTGTCGACGGCTGGATAATACCTTCTGGTGCAAAGCTAGCAAGCGGTACTCCGATCTTTGTAAGTGACGACGGAAAGGTCATGTCGTGGGCGCCAAGCTCGATTGAGGCTGTTACGGAGATTGCAGTTGATGGTACGGATCTGACACTCACTAAGCTTGAGTGTTTCGTATCGGCATTGTCGTCTGCCGAAGAGCCAGAAACAACAGAAACATGGCACGAAGGTACCGAGTGTCCAGAACCACCGGAGTAATGCCATGGTTGTGTTCTACGAGGGCGCGATACTGTTCGTAGATGGACAGATCGCCATGTCCGAGGATTGTTGCTGTGGTGAAGATCCCGGCGATTGCAAGTCATATTCAGATGAGAGCGCCCCGGATAGTCTGACACTTCGTATAAGCGGCTCTACAAACAACATCGACAACTGCGGAACGTCCGAAGATCCTATAACGCCTACCTGCAGTAGGTTTGATGCCGACTACGTCGTTGACCTTGTCGACGACAACGTAGGGTCTGCTAGCACTTGCTACACAACATACAGTGTCGATCAAGTGGCAAAAGTCGGCTGCCCTGGTTCTGAGAACTACGAGTATGGCTATGTGTCTTTCTTTGTGACTATATCGTATACACCTTCGACACGTACAAGGCGCATTGACGTAACACTCACCATAGGCCCTCAAGATGGAGCTGAGTGGACTATCACGGCGTATGACGAAGATTCTGACGTGGATCCCTATGAGCTAAGCAGCTTAAATGTTAGTCTAACGGTCGATCCAATTGATCCGAAACCAGGTGCCTGGTGTGATCATACTGGCGTGACGTTAGATATCACGGCCTAATCATGCAGTGTAAGTTTAAGCTAGGGGCCTACGGCGAAACTGTCTTTTGTAGGTATTGTGGCCGCAAAGCTACGTACAGAGGACGTTCGATTGTCGCCACATGCCGAGCTGAGCAGCCGCCCGACACAGGCGAAATAGAGGGCTGTGAGGATGCCCGAGAGCATGGCAAGTTTCTTATCGCATCTGCTTCTAGTCTGCTGTGGCCTCATACAGGCGGTGCTGCCTGGTCTTTAGACGCCTACCTCACTAGCCTGGCTGCAAGTGGGCACTGTGTTGTGGCCTACTATTCTGGCGGCACACCGCCTCCCGCCGAAGTAATCAACGGTGTGCGCTACATATTCTGTGAGAACGCCACCCCGGCTGAAGTCGTTGCCGCTGCCACAGAGTGCAAACCAAACCTGTTGATCACGGGCAGCAATGGCTTCTGGGAGGCAGCAGCCAAATGGCCAGGGCATAAGCTAGCCCGTGTGGCCTACTGGCGAGGACTAGTGCCTCTTGCGTCAGCAGTGCATTGCGATCTGCGCCCTAGTGAACACTTCGAAGTACTTGCCAACTTCGATGGCGTACTGACGAACTCCACATTTTCTCGTGATCTGCTGGCCAGACTAGGCGTGCCGGCACAGCGTATTGCCATCGCCAGACCACCACACCATATGAGTACAGAACCTAACGATACAGCGCGCAGCAAAGTGTTGATTGTCGGCTATAACAAGATGCGCAAGGACATAGTGCAAGCTTTGCAGCGCGAGTTTGATACAGAGGTCCTGGCTTACGACTCACCAGAGTCCGATCATCTAGCACCTGACGTGATGTTGGCCAAGTTTAGGCAGGCTGCTGTACTAGCCCATCCTACCTTTCTGTCAGAGTCGTACTCCAGGGTTATGGCTGAGGCAATGTCTGCAGGCTGCAGTATTGTCTATACGGCACTAGGACACCCTGCACGGCTTGTGGGCGACTCTGCCGGCATTGGCCTGCCGTTGACCGCTACGACCGACGAATGGCTTACAGCTGTGCGTAGAGCAATTAAGACAGGCTGTAACGGCAATCCTGCAGCCCTACAACGTGCGGCCTGGATAACAGAACACGACGATTGGGCGTTAGCCTTAGAGCACGCAGCTACTTCGGCGGTTAATGCGAACCCCTGCGGGCTGGATGTCGACTTGCTGCTACCGCCTCATCCAGGCTGTCGTACAGCTGTTGAACATTTCTCGTCTGTTCACAATGTTCGCACTGTTGAATGTGCACCAGCCAAGTTCAAGCTGCTCATAGTGTCAGCCTGGAATAATGACGTCATGGGCAGGCTTCAAAGCCTGTCTGCTCGTGGTCGTGTCGGCGTATGGTGGCAATCAGCGCTAGCACAAAGCGAGCTAGGCGATGAACTTGTAAGGCTCAATGAGGCTATTAACGCCGTACGTAAGGGCAAGCTGTGGTGTCTGTTTGCCTCATCTAAGCCTTTGGCTGATCTGCTACAAGCACAACACGTACGTTGCTATTGGTTACCAAATGTTGTGGCACCCGGCCTTGTAAGTGTTCCAGAAAGCTACAGTCCTGGCGAACGACCTGCTGTAGGTTTACTGGCGGCAGGGGTAGGTAGAAAGAATCACGCCAACGCACTAGCAGCCTGCGCACTGGCCAAGGCTACGCCGCATGTATTTGATCGAATGTTGCAGCATGCCGGCTACAAGGCGCTTATAGCCGCGCTGCAACTGCAGCCTGTTGCACACGATGTGCACGTAAGAGATAAGCAAAAGTCATACGACGTATTCGCTGGCTTAACCTGCACTATGCACATGAGCCACTCAGAAACCTGGTGTTATTCTGCTGCAGAGTCTATACTTTGCGGCACGCCGGCTATAACGTCATCGGCAGTCCCGTGTGTGGAAAATCTGCAAGATGGTATTGTAGCTCATGAGCAGCCTGCATCGGCGGCCGAGCTAATAACGAAGCTGCACACTGACACAGTTGCAAGAACTGCCCTGGCCAACAAACAACGACTCAACATGCTGGAACTAAGCTTTAGAAACGAGCTAGTTAGTCGAGCATCGCTTATCAGGGCACTGCAATGAGCCAGAAAAAGTTCATGCTACGTTTCCGCATGGCTGCCGGTGATGTGACTATGCTCACAGCCCTGGTTCGGGATATAAAGCTTACATATGGCGACAAGTACCTGATTGATGTCGACACCAACTATCCGGCGCTGTGGCACAACAATCCGTATCTGACGAAAATGGCCCGTAACACTGTTGGGCTTGTGTCACTAGATTTCAATAGCCGTGGTACTTACCGAAGCAGCCTAGGCCGAGCTCGGCGTGGTTATCACGAGCACTTCGTTACAGCCTTTCATAGAGAATTCGCAAGACTCACAGGCATACGTGTACCGTGCACTGCACCAAAGCCGGACATACATATCAGCGAGGAAGAGAAGAAGTCACCAATGGTCTCCGGACGCTACTGGGTTATCGTGCCCGGTGGAAAATCGGATATGACCACGAAGATCTGGCCGCAGCATCGCTATCAGGAGGTCGTGAATAGGTTACGACCCCTGGGTCTTAGATTTGTGCAGGAGGGCGCTACACACAAAAGCGAACATATGCACACACAGCTAGATAACGCGCTGTGCCTTCTTGGACAAACTAGTGTGCGAGACTTGATCGTCAATGTGTATCATGCTGAAGGCGTTGTATGCGGTATAACGTTCATGATGCATCTCGCTGCAGCTCTTGATAAGCCTTGCGTTGTGTTGGGTGGCGGTCGTGAAGATGTTTGGTGGGAAGCCTACAACGAGTTTGATAACTTCAAACAGTTTGGGCCTGCAGCAAGTGCTGTGCAGATGCCGCACCAGTACCTACATACACAAGGCTTACTACCATGCTGCCGTAAAGGCTGCTGGCGGCGGCGCACGGTGCCGCTAAATGATCGACGTAAAAGCCCAGAAGGCAAGCTCATGGATGGCAGCCTATGCCATCAACCTGTGCCTATATACGGCGGCTTTACACCACGCTGTATGGACATGATAACAACAGACCATGTGATCGAAGCTGTCATGTGGTATTACGAACAAGGCCTGCTGCCCCCGCCGGCACGAGTTGCAGGAGATATCGCCATGCCTCCAATAGGCAAACCAAAGAATACTTATGCTGACGAAGCCGTCTTTAATGCAGCCGTACAAGCTGCGTTGCGGGGGCCGACAACGGATCCTGACGAGTTCTTTATTCCTGACGAGTCTATGTCCATTAACGAGTCGTATCTTCCAGAGATAGTCAGAGAACCAGAGCTAGTTCGACCACCGTCGATTATGTCGGATAAACAAACTGGCCCAGCTATCGTGCATCCGCAGCATGTGCAGCTTACTGCATTGGAGAATCCTGCTGTAGGTGGTCGACTCACAGTGTGCGTGTATTGCAACGACAATCACATTGATAAGCATCGAAGATGCCTGCACTCGATTGTCAGCAGTCTGCCTCCGTCCAAGTTAGATCTGCGTGTACTGTGCCGAAACGTATCTACACACACTATGAAGTACTTGGACACCCTGCCTGTCAGCAAGGTGTACGTGGCCAGTGGTGGTGATTCTAAAGCCGCGTTAATGCGAAGCGCATTCTCAGACGCTAGCTTGCCAATAGGCACGCCCTGGCTAGCTTGGTTTGATGATGATTGTTATGTGCCAGCTGGCAGTAGATGGTTACAGATGTTGTCCGAGGAAATAGCGAGACCCGGTAAAGCCCCGCTCGGTATGCTGTGCCATAAGCAAATGCACATACTGCAGACTGATGGCGTCAAAGATCCAAGAGACTGGTTTAGGAACTCACCATGGTTCAAAGGTCGTGGCTTTCGCACGAAGCTAGGCACAGAGGCGCCTAACGGAAACACCATTCACTACCCTACGCGCGGTGTCTGGGTCATAGCCAAGAGCGCGATTGCTGACTGCCTAGTACCGGACGTTCGTGTCTCGGATGATAGCCTTGAAATCTGCATTGGTGAGCAGCTGTGGCAGGGTGGCTATGAGCTCAGATCCATTGATACGCAACGTAAGCTACTGCACGTATTGCCTGTCAATGCGGCCCATGTGACAACTTCGTACAACTGGTATTCTTGATCTGTCTTGTCGCTGTAATGGCTGTTAGGATGAGATATACCGCCAGCAGAAAAGCTGACGTATATGTCGTTCACGAGGTACGTTAAATGGCTACAGCACGAGGAATCAACCTTCGACGTCACGCGCAAACGCGGCTGTTCGTTGCCAATCGCGGCGATGGCTTTCGCTTCATTGTCGAGGCCTACGACCCGCTCAATATGCCTGCCGAGATCTTCTTGTTTGAGAAGCGTCTCATTGATCCGTATACGGGCACAACCACGGACAGATTCGTTGGTGTTGCCTCGCCGTTCGATCTTGTTGTCTTTCCGGCAAACACTCCGGATGACACACAAATTCCTGCCTACTTCAGGAAGAGTCTTATCGACGGCATCCTGCCTACGCAAGCGCAGGCTGACGACGTATGGCAGCTCATCTACGAGGAAGTGAACGGGCTTGTAGAGGCTATGAACAGGATGGAGCAGCTGCAAGAGACAGAGGATGTCCGTTGCGGTGAGCCGTCTGAAAGTTCAGAGTCAGCTAGTGATTCTGTGGAGGGCTGAGCATGGCCTACGAACTAACAGATCCGATTGTTGATCAGCTGATCAAGCGAGCCGATATACAGAAAGCATTTCCAGCTCTCAAGACATTGGCGCTGAAGCTACAGCAAGCTGCCGTCAAGAAGACCAAGACACGTTGTTGTGGTCGTAAGAAGGCGCGTATCAACAAGTCTGTCTATGACTCTGCCCGTACGGCCATAGGCGAATTCACGAATGCCCAGAAGCTTAGTCTTAAGAAGATGCTGGGTGTTGACCGTGTGCTTGTCACATTTGTAGATCGAGCAGGAAGAACCAGGAAGCAGTTCTTCAGCTAAATTCTGCTGAACTATGTGGCATAATCTTATGCAGGTGTACGCTAGCATCTGCGACCGCCTTTGGGCGCCTCTATAACTATTGGGCGCCTCTATAACTAGCGCACGGTATCCGCCGACACCGTGATCTTGCCTCGCTGACATCTTTCAGCCGATGACACTGAAAGGTGTCAGCCGGGGCTGCGATCTTAGAGTTGCGTGTTACAGGAGTCCCTACCACTCCGAAAACATGTAGACACTCTAAGATCGCAGAACACCAAAAGAGAAACGGGAATTTTGACGATCGATTCCCGTTTCTTTAGGTATCACAAATCTAGGAGAACTGGATGGCAAGAAAAGCAAAAGTGCTGCCACCGTACGGGCAACACAAGACTAAGCCCAAGACCGTGCAAGAGCGACCACTAGTTGCAGGCGAAGAGTGCGCGGTCATGTATGTGCCCAACCACAGGACACCATTGCTGGCGCACAAGGACTGTCCGTGGCCAATCATGAACATGCTCACAGAGAATACCGTCGGGCAGTTCGTTGCTGCCTTTCTATGTGAGCTGCATAGCCCTGAGTACAACTGGCACTGGAGTGAACATCCGCCCAGCTGGATGGATCCTGTGTGGTTCATGCACATGGCGCAGAAGGACGAGGCTGTGTGCGCTCTGTTAAATAAGGCATTGCGTAAGAATTCCAAAGAGGTCGTACTCAAGCCGTTGAAAAAGGAGCTAGCGCGTGTGTTTGAGGAACAGTATCTGCCGGCCATGATGCATAAGTTTGATGAGCTGACAGAAAATCTGGCAGACTGGCTGGTCTGTCATGTGGGGGCTATGGTGGCTGACGAAAACCTGAAAAAGAGCAACGAGAAATACTATGCCGGTTTACGCGATAGAGCAGTATGAGTTGTATGTGGCTAGGCACCATGTGACAGCTATCGATGCTGCCGAGGCCATAGAAAAGATTCTCAATGGAGACTATGACTCAAACGACGATCCTACCTTGGACTATGTAGAGGTTGCAGACAGCTATGGTTTTTCTGTAGCTGATTGTGAGCTACCAGAAGGCACCATTGAACAGCTGCTTGAACGTGGTGTCATACGGGGCTCTGAAGAGATACTGCCGTCCATTCGACGCGTAGAACAAATCGACTAGCTGCATGTTCAATGCAGCACTACAATGAGCGTGTTCATTTCTTTAACCGGAGAAAATCATGATTAGCGTAGTTGAAGACCAGACGATTATTGAGTTGGGCCGTGGTATTGTTGTTCTGGAAAGTGACCTGCCCGGCCAGAAGGGCATTGCGGAACTGCAGAACTCAGAGACGATACGATTTGCCATGAAGACCGCACAGCTTCGCGGGCTGCCGGACCCTCGGCTGTCCAATACTGTGCCCCATCCGTATGCCATCGACAAGGAAGGCGAACTCGTCAAGCTTGGCAGTCCTCAAGTCGTCAGTCGTTTCCGCATTGATATTCCTGTCACGGGACCGTTGCTCTGATGTCAGCAATCACAAACCAACAACTTGTTTCTGTACTCGGCATTCCTGAGTTTGAGTACATCAGGATGCTGTCTTACGGTAGGCTAGTGAATATCGTCGGTGTCTACACCGGCACAACTGAAGTGACGCTCAGTGTGTTGGCAGCGGTGGCTACTGTGGCTAATCTGGCCCGACAACTGTCGCTACCTGCGGCTGAACAGTACTTGCTGCTGCCGGACATACAGGCGCTGTACAGCTGCCCCGACGCCACTGGTAGTACCTTGCCGCACATGTTCGTCGATGTCTATGATCGACGATTTGTTGAGTTGCGCTGCGGCAAACATGACGTCATGATTGATCTTAGTACCGGCAGGCACATCCATGCGCAGAATATTGACTTCGTGACGAAGCTAACTGTCAATATTACTGCTCTGGTTTGGCGTGTTCGAGAGCTAGTGAAGAACAAGTATCCAACTGGAGCTAAAAATGAACCCAGCCTCATTGACGGCAGTGCGCAGGAAAATTATGACGGATGATGCCACATTCGTCACCACAGCGCTGCTGGTGTTCACAGACATGTACATTGAGGACTGGTCACAGCCAGATGCTCTGAGTTGGACCCCGGAGACAATAGTCGCCGAGCTGCAGGACGACCTAGGCATAAAGATCTCATCTAGGATGCTTGATCGCATCATGACTGGAATCGCCCTGCTGACCACTGACGACTTCTACAAGCGAATTAGCTTCTTTATCACTTACTGCAACATATTGAGCGGCAGTGACGCGATGCCTGGTGAGTTCGATCCTGCCGACGCAGCGGAGTGTGCCTGGGGCATTACCGAAGCCTATCTACTTGAACCGCCTGAAGAAGACTCGCCATTCTCAGAAGAGATCTGCGCCTACATAGGCGAAGTCCTCAAGCAGGAGGGTATTCTGACCCCACCTGACGTGCTTCGTATAGCCGGGCTGCCGCCTGCTAACTTTGGTTCAATGGCCACTGACGATCCGGAGCAGTTCGCAGCCACTTACCAGCGACAGCAGGAAGCGTCGCAAGACATAGTCGACGCGCTACAGGAACAGCTGCAGGCTCTGCTAGGCCAGCTATCTAGCCTCAAGCTGGAGCACGGCTCGACTAAGGATCTACTGGCCAGAGTGGCTGGTTCGATCTGAGATGTAATTAGCGCTAATTAAATTCAACCTCAAGGAACAGCCCGAACAGGGCTGTTTTCGTTTCATGACTATACAGTTCGGCGTACTACCCTTCACATTCTGGGTCGGTGTTGATCAGATTGAAACCCTGATCAATGAAGCGGCCCACAGAGATCCAGGCTTTGTCGATAAGCTGGATAAGACAATATTCACCTGTGTACCTAGGGGCTCATGGCTGTATGTGAGCATCCCGCATAAGAAATTGAACGCCGCCAGGGCGAACATTTCCAAGCTATGGGGCACTTTGCCCGACGATACAAAGCTTGCCTTCCAGGCCAGCTATTTGCAGCAGGCTGTTATGTACATGCGACGCATCATACAAACCCTAACTGCACTTGGCATAGACACAGCCGAGGCTACAGCTGCGCTGGGTGGACCCATCAACAATGTGCTCAAGTCATTGCCCAGGCCGCTTGTTAGATTGGATTGTGATGACAGTGAATAGATAAGGGCCGCAGGTTTTAGCCTACGGCCCTCTAACAAGTAACCGACTGTGAGTACTAGCTGTGTCCTTTGGGCATATTGGCCAAGCAGTGGTACACAAGCGATAGTTCACGTCGGGCTTCGTCGGTCAGCTGCCTGGCATCGGCAGTCTTGAATATGGGCTGCTGCCCTGCCTCTTCAAGCAACATCTCAAGCTTGCGAGCTTCAGGTCTGGGCAAGGTGGCAGCTACTTCCGCCATCTTGTCGCCGCAGACAACCAAACCATCGATAACTTCTTTCGCAGCATCTCCGAGCAGATCCTGCACATCGCTGAGAGCCAACTTGGCCAGCTGGTCACGATTGTAGATCGTACCAGTAACCAACTGACAGGCGTCCTTCGACAGCTGCTTGGCAGCTCGGAAGGTTATCTTGCAGAAGATGTCTTCCGGCATAGGCACTGTGTCGGAGTATCTGCCGGCGATCTTGTAGGTCTGGTCGAACTGGTCAACAGTCTCGGCAGCGGCCTTAACCGTGGAGGCATCCAAAGCCAGCGATGCTTGTGACTCGATAGTGTCAGCAAGCTTGAGCATGCCTTGGCGTGTGTCCTCGGCAACTTTTGAGGTCAGTAGCAGGCGCTGCCTAATAGCTGCAGCAGCTTCTTTTGGATCGTACATGCCGTGTCCGGCCATCCGATCAAGCACTTCCAGCGTATCATCACTGAGACCAGCGCCGTATTCGGCCATCTTCTCAAGGATCTTGGACGCGATCTTGTGACGATGCTCAAAGACAAAGCTGGCTCGATTGGAGATCAACCAGTCGGCAGCCTTCTTCACTTCCAACGTATTGGTCATACGATACCGACGGTATTTACGGTGATCGTCACCGACCCATACAATGGCGAAGGAAGAATCGGAAAGCTCGTCTTCTGCCGTTTTGACACGAGACGAATAACGAATCGCCGCGTCATTCATGTCGCCTAGAATGCCGAAGTAACGACCAGCCCCCTCAAAGCGCTGCTGAATCCAGTTAGCTGTCTTTGTAGGCATGTCGATACGCTGTTCGATAAAGTACAGGTAGTTCAGCATCGTGGCCGCTTTGTTGTGGCAACGAAAGCGCTTGTTGGCTGGATCGGCATAGGCTGCGGGAGGCAAATCGTCTCCGAACATGGTTTCTTCGGCACTAGCTTCCTTCACATAGTCCGGAAGATCGTATAGCTTGGCGATCTTGTGGAGCTCGTGAAGACCTGTGTCCATCGCTGAATCGAGGATTTGAGTCATGGTATCCCTCCGCTCGTTTTTAGAAGCGGTGTCCTGGGTTAAGGTACTGGCTGGGCTGGGCGTTAGGCCCACTGCAGCATCGCTTCCGACTACCGCAGAATGTCCTGTGTGTAGGCAAGGTCGCCTGGAAATCTTTGACAGCAGGCCATTCAATTGGCAGTGGGCTTATTGCCGTCATTGTGCATTTGCTGGCGATATGTTGCAACTGGCAAGTGCGGCCTGGCAGCTTGACGTCGAGTCTGTTATCACGCGTTTGAACGAACAAGGCCATGCGCTGCCTACACATCGATCGTTTCTAGCTGCGCACAAGCAACATGTTGTAGCCAACCAGACAATGACTGCCGAGCTATGGCAGCACGCCAAATTAGGCCTCATTCATCATAACACAGGCCTTTCTGACTTGATACATAAGCTGTCCTGGCGCAGTGAACTGCCGGCGTCATGGGCCGATCAGGGCTTGAGCCAGCTTGTGGGTCATGTGGACGCAGATTACCTGCGCAACATGCTGGAGAGATCCGACGGCGCAGCCACGAATAAACGACAAAGCAACGTACTGCCCGGTACCAACTGGTCCTCAGTACTTGTTCTGCCTATGTACGACTTGCCCGGCAGGATATGCCGATTTCTGTTCATTGGTCGTGACGCCAGCAGCAAGGATTACGTGTGGCATAGCACGCTATCGTCTGTGGCGTCATCTACGGAGTCAGGCCTGCACTTCTGCCCCGACATACGTCGTAGCTCATTGGACTGGGACAAAAGTGCTGTCGTTATCAACAGTATCGTAGACGGAATGCCTCTGCACATCAGACAGCTTGAGCAGTCAGCGCGAGGACTGCCACTGATCCTATGTGACACCGGCTATACTCAGCGCGGTCATGCTGTGCACCCTATCTACAGCTGGCAGATGTTCACAAATAGAACACTCATATTCTGGTGCAACAGGCTGACAGCCGACATCGTAGCCCATGCTGCCAGGAGTAACGGGAAGATCATAATCAGCCAGCAGGTTGACGATAGGGCTACGTTTCTTCGACACCAGGAACCCAATAACTTTCTGTTGTCGTGCCGGAGAAATGCTGTCCCGTGGGCACAAGCAGTAGCTACTTACTGCCGTGAGGTCGGTGTGGACGAACAAGAGGAACTACTGGTCGACCTGCCAAAGTTTGGCGTCGATCCGAACATCGTCATAGCTCAGAGCAGGCTTGTACGTACGGCTAGATCTCTACCTACAACTTACTGGGTGACCAGCAGTGGCCGAACCAGAAAAGGACAGCTGATATCTGCAACAGGTGATTACTGGTGTTTGCACTCAGGTCATGCTCAGGAGATGTTGATCGATGCTGATCTGGTGCTGGACAAAGCGATAACTAAGCCCAGCACCGGGGAGCTGTATTACACAGGACACATTGGCTATTACGGAAAACGAGTACCATTTTGCGCACCCAAGAGACTGCTCGCAGGCAACACACTAGACTGGATGCAACAATGCCTTGTTCAGGCGCGACTGGGTGTACCGCAATGTCACCCGCAACTAAGCCATCAGTTGTTCCATATGGCTGTTGGCCTTCGTAATCCTGTCTGCGTGCGGGGCAATGACACAGTCGGCTGGAACTCCGAGCTGGCTGGCATTGTGTTCCCTACTTTTTGTCTCTCTAGGGCCGGCACCACACAGGCTGTAAACTTCCTGCCCGATGAGAACACACCCTGTATGGACTTTAGTCAGCCTGCTGGACTAACAGCATCTGATGCTTATGCTTTGACTCGGCCATGTGGACCGCTTGTGTACGCAATGTTGCTAGCCGTGCTGCGCAACATACTGGCACCGATCTACAACTATGCGCCAAGCAACATCTGTATATGCGGCCCATCATCCTGGGCAGCTATAGAGCTGGCAGCAGGGCTTGGCTGCCCGGCTGTGTCAGGTAAGCAGCTTTCCAGCTGGCCTCACAACTGGCCGGCTATACGGGACTTGCGCAGTGCTGACAACACGTCAGTTCTTCGCAAGCTCATTCACAACACTGGTCGGACAGTGAACAACTGCATTACGATTGGTAGGCCGTTGACTGCGCTGGCCAGTGTCTTCACAGACAGATGGATCGCCATAACTGAATACAACAGCATAGATCTGCCTGCTTCGGCCATAGCTGCCGCACGGGCGCTGTTGGTGAACTACCTGGCAGATCTGGCCAGACGTAGCTTTAGACGAGAGGACGACCGCTATCTTGGTCGTTATCAGGAGCTGGCTAAAGACCTGCGCAGCTACCTTGTGAACACTGGCGTGGATACGACTGCATTATCTGCAGGCTTGAATAGGGTGCTCACTGAGTCTGTTGCCGACAAAGCAACAGTCATAGGCTCTATTGTGGCTCAGGCTGTCATCAACAAACAACTGCCTTTGATTACCGAGGGCTATAGTCGCTCAAGCAAACTCGCATTGTTGAAGCAGCCGTCCGGTGCCGTAATAGGCAAGCCACCATCTATAAAGCTTACCCGTGCCGCGTGGAATCGTTGCATAGGTAAGGAACCAATCGACCCACGCATGTTCGACCAGATACCGACCATGCTAGACCGAGCGGGTAGGTTGCACGACGCAGGTCACAACTATGTCTGCTTCAGCTCACGATGGCTGAGCAATCTCATAGCGGAGGCATCTCGTCCCAATTGACGCTTGTCGGATGCATGACTGACAGGGCGTGGCCACTGATCTTGATGTTTGCCATCTCGGCAACATTTGGCCACTGCTTGCGTCGATAGCACAGCGAGCATACGCCTATGTTGACGGCGTTTGCAAAGTCGTCAGGTCCGGCCTTCTCGTTGCGTATGATGGTGTGAATATCTGAACCCGTTCGGCTAGACACGTCGTCCACCACCAAGGACAGGAAGTCGTGCAGCAGCCCTGTCTGTGACGGATTGAGGAAGTCGTACTTGAAGAATCTTATGTAGCACAACTTGATCAATGCGCACGTAAGCTCGAATGATCGTGCTTTGCACAGCCTGTAGTGATCTCGTTGTTCTGTGCTTTCGTTGAACGGTATGTGCCGCATCATTGGGCCGGCAGTGGCTCTGATGTAGGCGATAGGGAAGCTGCGGTCGACAGGCAGACCTGCCTTCACCATGATCTCTTCGCGCATGTCACCAGCGCCGGTGTAATCGTGGCAAGCATATGAGCACTTGAGCTCGCTCATTATCTTCAACGCCATGTCGGCTTCTACGAATGGCGCATGTGGCGTCAGCGAACGATGCCCGTATATGACGTCGATCTTTCCACCAGGGCGCATACCTAGCACGGCAAACACCGTGTAACTGATCTGGTCCTGACCACCGCCACCCCAGTCTATAGCCAGCATGCGCACTGTGTATTGATTCATTACACGCTTAGCCTCTTCAATCGTGTTTGCGTGTAATGTGGCGGCAGACTTCAGATCAGTTACAGATACAAGCTTGGCCCCGTAGTCATAGCTTGTGCCGCATACTTCGTTGTAGAAGACGTGTGGAGGTGTATTGCCGAGTCCTTCACGCTTCATCAGCAGTTCGTTCCACTTCTTTGGCTTAGCGAAGTGAAGCGGAAAAATGATTTGTGGCATGTGGTAGCTGGCGTGCTCTAGTCTCTTCTCTTCTACACGATGTATCCATCGACCAGTTCGAGGGTATATCGGCTTGCTGCACTTAGCGCACACCACAGCCGGGGCTCGTTCGCTTATCTCTCGTTCGATGATTCGCGGGCCTATCATCTTGTCCAGGTCGTGGTCCAGTGACGGAATATTCCATTTGCCGCACTCGCGACATTTGATGCACCATTCCGCCATGGAGCCGTCTATCCACAGATTTTCTAGCGGCCCATCCAGCGTTTTGGGCGTTCCGCTAAATTGCTCAAGACCATATTTCTTCGAGCCTGAGATGGTCTCACGAATAATCGGAATGAAGGCTGGATCAATGTCCTGGCAGTTTGCCCATGCACAACTATTTAACAGCACAGAGTGTGGTGTTGTTGTCTCGACGTCGTATACGTCGTGTAGACCTACATCTACAATTGCTAGCAGTTCGACAGGTACAAGCTGTCTATCCGCTGCGCCAACGTTAGATATTTTGATTGAAGCTCCGGTCGTTTCTGCGCCATGCGAATATAATAGCGCTTCTTTGCTTTCCGTCTTGCATGTTCCTGCCAGCACTTGCCGGGACAGACCACTCGATCGACGCGCGCATGTTTGCTGAGTATTGTCGTCCGACAACCGCATACCGTGCACGGCGGCATCACAGTAGTCTGTATTGTTCGTTGCTTCTTTCGATAAGTCTCTTTGTATTGCCTTAGCTTCTCTGGATGTGCCCTCATCCATTGTCGAATCAACATTCGATTGCGTTCCGCAGCTTCCGGAACTCGCTCGAAATAGCTGCGACGACGCTGCCGTATTTTCTCTCGATTTCTTGTAGCAAAACGCTTCCTTTCGAATCGTTTCTTTTCCATGACACAGTCCGGGCAGTTCGGGAACCATGGTAAGTCGTTCCGACGGCGCAACATCCGTAACCGGAACCGTTTCCCGCAAAACATACAGGTCGCCATGTCGTTCCGCCCAGTACAGCGGAGCTTGTATCGCATGCATGGCGGCGTCAGTGCCTGTAGATCCTCCATGAGTCTCACAGCCGCCCAAGCCTCGACATACAGCATCGGGTACTGTCTGTAACCCGGTACGTTCCGAGTCAGTACATGCGATGGATACCCATGATCCGTCATCCATTCGCTCAAAAGACTGACCTCGTCGTGTTGGAACCCGTTGGTACAAAAAATCAGCGTCGGTGAATCCGCTCGACCTGAGCGGCTCCCATCGTCTGCCAGCCACCAAGCAATGGTCGGCAAAAAGCCTACCTTGTCGATCATCTCCAGAGCTCTTGGTGTCACTGTCTTGATTCCGTTTGGATACCAGAGGCTCCGCAAGCACTTGAAAACCGGAACCTCGGCAGTCCAAAATCTTCCCGACCAGTAGCCTTGTTTGCTCTTCTTCGATCTGGAAGGTGCGCCGTAAACGAACTCGGACAATATTGTGTACTTGTGCCAGAGATATGCCTGTTGGCTGGGCCCGTGTACTGCGTGGTAGCTTCCTCTCAGCGCTATGTGTCCGTCCCCTAGCAGTGTTCCGAGCACTGTCTGCCATTGTAGTTGACTCAGCTGATTCCGCTGTACAGCCTGCCTGACAATTTTTGCTTGTTTGGCTGCCTGAGTCGGCGACAGCTTTGATGATCGAGGAAACTCTAAAACATCCGGTGGCTGTGCCCACCCAGCTTTCTGCTGTGGCATCGACGAATCTCCCATTTGTCAGTAGAAGTCGGTAGCAGCGACGACGACCAGCATACCACTTCTTTATGACATGGGTCCATATCAAATGACCATCTTCCGAGAAAGCTTTTATCGGAGTGCCTACAGCTACGTCGCGAATGAGTACCTGGCCGGACGGTGTACTGACATATGTATTATCGCCGCGTGCCGATTCATCGTAGGTGTTCTTATCGGCCGGTATTCCACGTATACGATCAACAGAAAGGAAGGCATACGAGAAGAACATAAGCGACTGATTAAGGAACGACCGCTGCAAAACATTGGACGTTGTCCTGGCGTCAATAAACATGTGACGGATCGGCGACGTGTCGATCAGAGGACGAACGTAGTTGGAAGAGAATCGCCGTATGTGTTCGTACAGCGGCGATATGAACAACGTTTTGAAATACGGAAGACTACAGGTCTGCACGACACCCTGTGCGGACAACGACTGTGTCTTGCCCACCTGACGACCGGCTATGACGGTGGTCTTCTTGGGCAGATGCGTAGCGAAGAGAGGTTCAAACGGATAGTGATCTTGGAGGGTCAAGGGTTCGCCGCTGAGATTCAACATCATTGGCAGCAACGGCGATAGGTTGTATAGATTACGCCCGGCCATGTGCCGGCTCCACGTATCCATCAACATGTCAAAATCAGCCGGCTTGATGTTGGTGTCAGTAGTTAGTGCGAGACTCATTGGGTCAGTACCTCCTGCAACAGTATAGCCCTTAATGGATGCTGTTAAAAGGCAGCGCAGCGATGCGCTCAACTGACCTGAGGTGATTGATGAAGAACAAAACTACTACAGAGTTATTTGTGGCCAGTGTCGTTGGCGGATTGCTGACGATACCCGTACTTGGCCTAATTCCCGTGATCAGCGTTACCCTATCGTTGTTGTTGCTGATGTCTATAGCACATCTCGGAGACAAACTGAAATGACACTGCTTCTGCTGGTACTTGTCGTTGGCTTGGCCGGCAATCAGCTGGTCGAGGTGTTACACCATGGTTCCGTATTTTTGCCGCTTCGAAAGTTCGCTGCGGCTAAGCGTAGCTCTTCAAACAAGACGGACGCACTGCTCGGTGAGCTGTTTACATGCCCGTTCTGCATGGCCCACCATGCGTGTTTGCTTATGTCGTTGTTTGCTGTATTGCTGTTACCTCTGTCGTTGTGGCAATGCTTGCTGGCTCTGCCTGTCATGTGGTTTGCCTCAACAAAGGTAGCTACGCTGGTCAACGACTACACGCACAGTGTATGCCGTGGCCCTAAGGACGATGTCGTCGTAGAGGATGTAGAAGTACAGCCACAGGAGGTAGCCATTACAGACGAGGTGACCAACAATGGGTGAACAACAAACATTCCAAGAGCGTGGCGTCTGGCAGGCAGTGGCAGCCGCAAAGGAATTGCTGGCCAATATTGCCGAGCTCAATGGTGTTGCCATCATCTTCGACTGGAAGGACACCTTGAACGACAACTGCATCGGATCCATCTGTGCCAATCGTAACGGCAACATGCTCGGGCAGAGCGTGGAGCCTATGGCACTGATATCGATGCTGTCGCAATGCAAGGAGCTTCAAGATCGTCTGTTGATTGCTATGTGTTCGTGGACAGCGGCAGCCGTTGCGCAGCCGAAGCAAGGAGAGTTGTATGGCGCAGACGCCACCATTCAAGCCGGGGAAGAAGCTGCTGAAGCCCTCAAAGCCGAGTTCGCCTCCAAGCGAGCAGAACACGACGGTACTGCCGACGATAGCAGCGCTGGTTGAAGAGCTAGGTATTGATCGAGACTGGGACTACATCGTTATCGGAGATGGTTCCGGTACAAGTCTGAAGAAGCCTATTGGCTGGGGTGCAGCGGTCGTACACAACACAGGCCGTATTCACAGCGTGTACGGATCAGCTTCGCACGGCACAAACATCGTGGCTGAAATCATGGCGCTGGCATACGCGCTGGTGTTCATAGAGCCTCGTGTCAAACTAGGTAGGACAGCGAAGATAGCACTGGTAACGGACTGCCAGTACGTAGCCCAATGTGGAAATAGGCAGGTCAGGCGTAGTAAGCATGCAAGCCTATGGGCAATGGTCGATTCATTTGCCCGTATAGGCCTCCAGCTTCGCTTCTACTGGCTTCATAGGGAGAGGGTCGGCCTAAATCACTATGCCCATGTCTTGGCCAATATCGCCCGTCTGAAGGCCCACGGGCTAGGAGCTACGGCTCTTGAGGGGTTTGATGTCCCCTCAATATTAGACATAACCCCAGAGGAGTGAGCTATGCCGGCGCTGATAACAGGTGCCCCAAGACGGCTAGTGCTGCCAGTCACGGATACGACAGGCAACTGTAACTATGCACTGATTCGTGTAACACGAGACACGGTCAGACGATTCAAAGTACGAGCAGCCCAACTGAAGCTGCTGCAACTGACAGACTCGGAGCTATACGCAATGGAGTTCTGGTGTGGTGCTGACGAGTCAGCCTCGTTCTGTCTGTCGCGTGCAGTGCTTCAGCTTGATGATGATCCAAGAATCGACATCGACAAGTTGTCAGAGGGTCAAGGTGTTGTTCTACCTGACGGTCTGACAACTCTGGTAGGGCTAGATCATCCAACGGTCTGTCATACAACGTACCTGACAGTGCACACAGGAAGATCAAGCAGCAGTCGACCTCATGTATGTTGGAGAGCCAACTACAAAAACAGTGATGTTGAACTCAGTACGGCAGCAGTCTCCATCAACAATCTTGAAGACATTCTGCATATGGATTTGATTAGCGCTAATTACATCCCAACTGATTGAAAAATGAGGTGTTTTTGGTTGCGTTAGCAACCCCTGAATGAACGAGCACGAAGTGCGAGTGAATTTACTGGTTGTAAACCAGTGAGAGGGTTATCCCTTTAGGGGATTCATACTAAAGTTGCCTCCGCGTTGGCACATATACTAAAGTTATTTTGAGATTCCTGAGTTCTTTCTGACAGGGGTTTTTTGACACCGTTTTTGACTGGATTTTGCATGTGTCTGACGATAGTGAAAAACGACTACGTTTTCATGTCACTGGGCTTCTGAATGGGGCTCGATATCGTGCTCAGAGATACGCCTTATCGTCGTTGATTACTACCACCGACACTGACGGCGCTTCTGGTGGTTACAACCGTCGATTTGTTGCAGGTGTTCCTGCTTTGCTAGAGCTATGGCGTACTCGTTTGTGGCTTCTTCGTAACAGAGGCTGGAACAACACAGAGGGATCGAACTGGCTGTTTACACTGAACTGTCCGCCGGCAGGTGTTCTTACCTGGCCGTGTCGTACTTACACGTGTCGACAGGCCCGTATTTGTCCTTTCTGTTGGGCTCGTGACTACGTCGGATACATATACGACCGCATAGAGCGCTATCTGTTCTATGCTGCCCCGCCGGGAACAAGTGAGCCGGTGAACATAGCCGACATAATCACGTTGGTCGACACGTATCGTTGGCCTATCGAGCTGTCTCCAGCAGATATCGCTATCAAAATCTCTGTGTTGCGTGAAAGTTATGCGGCATCGCTGCGTGCAGGACTCGGTGGTTCATTGTTGTGGAGTGTTGAGCCATCAGATGTACGCAAAAGCCTTTCCGAACATTGGGTGGTCAAGGCGCGTATGCTGAAGCTCATCCCTGGTAACGATCGATTCACACTCCCATCGGACTTTGACCTGGAGCGTGTTGTTTCTCGTGAGTTTGGTGTTGGTCGTCGTGCACTGGTTGCCGCTGTAGGCAGAACACTTCGGTATCCACGGCAGCTTATGTTCGGTCCACCAGGCCCTATTGTCACTTGGCTGAACTCGTTGCATGTGAAAGGATCATCCGGTAGATCGAAACCTGTGCGTCTGTTATCGTTGTACGGTGTGTTACGTGGCGGACGTAATTAGCGCTAATTACATTCGACTAGTTATTGAACAGGAGAAAAGCGTGTCGAATACTGACAGCCCCTACTACTACAGCGATCAGACGGACAACGTCGAAGCGTTGTTAGAGGCCGGCGTAGCCAGCCTTGAGATAGATCTGCGCTACGTCAATTGTTTGGAGAAGCACGGCATCACAACTGTGCGACAGCTGCTAGAACGCAAGCGAGAAGACTTGCGAGGCATCTACGGTTTCGGTGATCGTGCGTTGTCTCAGATCTTGCACGCGTTACAGCGAAAAGGCATTCGTAGACAGATCGAGGACGATGCTGCCTCGAAGATGAGCGCCTCCGAAGCCATAGCTGCAGCTCTGCCGTTATTGCACGAGGCTATAACGTTGGGCAGACAGCATGAGATATTGTCTGCTAAGCTGCGGCGTGTGCTGATGTTGTTGGAACATTGTTCGGTTTAGGGCACGGAGGTCGTAATGGTTACAATCGAGACATACAAAGACGATGTAAATAAACGCTGGTTCGCCGAGATCGTTGGTGTGCCGGCATCTCGTTGCGAGGGACATTCGCTTGTCGAAGCTGTTGGAAAACTGATTGTTGCCAAGGCCCGTAGGATTGGGCTGGTCATCAATCACAATCCAAGCAGGGACAGACTGCGTTAGTGACCTTACTGTCTACACGGACGCTGACAGTTGTTTAAGGAGGCGCGACATGCTGGACACTCCCGAGGTGCTTAATCGTTTCCCTCACAACGGAGGAGATCTGTGCTGTAGTTGTCAGAGGTTAGCCATAGACGGCGAGGACTGCCATCGGTTACAGTCATTACGGCAGCTGGAGGCCACTTACGTGATGAGTGTTCGACTACTGCATTGTGCTGACTACATAGCCTCGTCGCCTTCACCCAAGGCAACATAGTACTTGGATGACTATTATGCCGGAAACGGATGTCCAGAGTCCTAAGCCTGGCCGCGTGCCGTGCCTCAAATGTCTAAAGATGTTTGACTCTGTTGATCGCTGTCGTAATCGAATATGCGGAGCTTGCACTCGTAAGAATGACGAGGTTCGTATCCCGCGTGTCATTGCTGTTAACTCACTGGAGGGCGGTGCCGGACTTGAGTCCGACCTAGAAGTATAAAAGGAGACATATGCCTGCGACGGCTATAGCGATACTCACAGCCGATTTGCATTTATGTGACTACACATGGGCTGATCGGCGAGAATTGTTTGGCGATTCTTATTTTGCTTTTCAAGAAGTGTGTGAACTAGCTTGTCGTCTTGGGGTCAACTCTGTTGTTGTCGCAGGTGACGCTTACGACCGTCAGCGCAATGAATCCACACCTTCTTACATTGCCCGAAAATGTATTCAGCATCTGACAAACCACAAGATTGAATTGTGTTTTGTGCAGGGCAATCACGACCGTCAGCGCTATCCTTGGTTCGCCACAGCGCATGACGCCGCTCGACATCTACACGGACAGCTACACGACATAGCCGATATTCCGATCTACGGATTGGATTGGCAGTCAGCTGAAGAACTGCCACGCCAGTTGGAACTAGTTCCCGACAGCGCAGCTGTGTTGGTCATGCATCAGGTGACACAAGAGCTGTTGCCTATTGCCAGATTTCCTGAGCTGTCGATTCCTATGCTGCCTCACGCCAGCTGGGCACTTGTTGGCGACTATCACCAGCATCTGCTTGTCGATGGCATTGGTGCTCACGGGCAGCCTGTGCAGCTCATATCGCCAGGCAGCACATCTGTTTGTGCTATCAATGAAGAGAAGCACAAGTCAGTGTACATCCTGTACGACGATCTGTCGTTGGAGTCAGCGCCTTTGCGAGGGCGTGTCTATCTGTCACCTCCGTTGATGCTGACGGAAGAGGACATGGCTGATTTCATTCAACACGCCTCCGAGCAAATTGATGCCGCATATGACGAGGCAGCTAAGCTCGATCTGCCTGATCACTTGCGCAGGCCTGTGTTGCGTGTGCAGTACTCTGACGCCATCACAGAGCCTTACAGGCGTATACGCCGTGCGCTAAGGGACTGTAAGCCTATCCATCTGTTCAAGCAGAGTTATCCTCACAAGGCTGTATCGGCTCCTGTAGAGGCAACTGTGCGTCATAAGGCAGTCAGCGCAGGCTTGATTGGTTGTTGGCCGCTTGTATGTGATCCGGTCAACGAGTCTGTGTTGTTCAGCATGGGTGGTCGTTTGTTGGAGGCAGAGAACCCGGAGTCAGTGTTAGCCGAAATATACGAAGAACACATGGGCGCTGAAGATGCAGCTTGAAAGATTAGTTCTGAAGAACTTTTGTCAGCACGAGTATCTGGACTTACAATTCCAGCCCGGCTTAGTAGGTATCTACGGGCCTAATGGCGTTGGTAAGTCTAATGCCTTGAACGTTGGCGGCTATGCCGGTTTGACTGGTGACTTCTCTCGACACAAGCTGGGCCGAGACGGCTGCATACGTCAGCAGGCCGAGCCTGATGAAGAGTCGTATGTGGAGCTGTATGCCAACCACAAGTCATCATTCTGTGTTCGTCGTGGGCTGCGCCCTGACGGTCACATATTAACAATGGCCGGTGAAGAGCCTATCAAAGGGGCAAAGAGAGTTGAACAGCGTTTGTCAGAGTTGTTGGGCACTGGCCGTCAGCTCATAGACAACTACATTTTCGTAAGTCAGTGGGCAATGTTTGCCTTTATCTCCGAGACTGAGGCAGAGCGTGCCAAGTCGTTTGCCCAGTTGTGCGGGACTATGCGTGCCGAGCATTGCTGGAGTTTGCTTGGCAAGCAGATAGAGCAGCTACAGCCGCTAGCTCAGTGCGCTGTGGACGACGCCGATATTCTGCACGAGCAGATAGGCGATCAGAAGTCAAAGATCAGGACAGCTAAGCAGCTCAAGAAGACGGCGCAAGAAAACATTCTTACTCCGAAAGTCATAGCTGAGTTGGTTGCTATGCAGCGCCTTGGCGCTCGACGCAACGAGCTTCTCAATAGCAGCGCCGCAGCTGAAAAAGAAAAAGCGAAGTTTCAGCAGCTGGTAGCTAAGACGTCGGCAAAGCTAGCGGCCAATCTGGCAGCTATAGACAAGGCTAAGTTGCAGCTCACCGCCGCCACTACACTTGCCGAAAAGGCCAGACAGGAGCAGACTCAACTGGCTCGATGGCGTGAGCTTACTGAGCAAAAGCTAGCACTAGAGTTTAGGCTTCGAGTGACTATAGCTGCTGCCCCCGATGTTGTTGCGGCTGTGACTGACGAGACTGTGGAGGCTTGCCGTGAAGAACAACGAAATCTGCTAAATAATGTCGAACGCTATTCGACGTTGTTGGCTAGTGCAGACACGCCCACTTGTCCGACATGTGAGTCAACTGGCGAGGCTGTCGTTAAACAGCAACAACTGGCTCGCCGTAAACTTCCTGAAGCCAGGAAGCTGTTGGACGAGGTTACATGCCGGCTAGCTTCGTTGACTGCCGGCGTAGCGCTATATCAGAAGTACGAACGACAGAAGGCCGTCTTTGACGCTCGTGTTGCCGGTACTCAGAAACAGCTATCCGATATAGCTGTTGCCGAAGAGCCGCCCACAGCAGCAACAGAGGCAGAACTAGCTGCGTGCATAGCCAAGCCTGCTGAGTTGCAGGAGGACTTGCAAACGTTGGAGGCTGAGTACAACAACTGTAAAACGTTGCTAGCACAGTATACGGCTTATCTAAAGAACAGCGAGTCTGCCCTAGCCAGTGCTATGGCAGGCTTGGCCAAACTTGCCACAGATGACGACGACACCGTTGCCGGTGCCACATTGTTACTTGATAGACACAGGCAGGCTGAGTTGGCAATTGCCGGCCAGGAGACTGTCATAGAGTTGTGCGCACAGCACGTAACTAGGTGCGAGCAGCTTCTTGAAAACATCAGCAGGCGCAGAGTTAGAAGTCTAAAGGCCGGTCGGCTACTGGAGCATTTCACTGCTTTGCGTGATAAGTTCCATCGAAACAATCTGCCTCGTTACGTGCATCAGACTAGGCTTGAAGAGGTCGAAGATCTCATCAACGCCAATCTGGATGACTTCTGTGCGCCATTTCATGTGAAGGCTACTCCGGACCTAACGCTGACCGCCTATTTTGACAATGGCACAATCTCGCCAGCCACAATATTGTCGGGCGGCGAGAAGATGCAGTTAGCGTTATGCTACAGACTTGCTTTCAATGCTCAGTTTGATATCGGTTTGATGGTGCTGGACGAGCCTACTGATGGTCTAGACGAGGAAAACAGAGAGCGCACCGCAGAGGTATTCTCTCGCCTCGGAGAAATAGCTAGAGCGCGCGGCTACCAGATACTAGTGGTTACACACGACTCGGTTCTAGAGCGCATTTTTAACCAAAGACTGGTGCTGGAACGACAATGAATATTTCTCCAACGAGCTGCGGCACGCTGTACATGTTTGAAGACGACGAAGGCATGTGCTGGCTGCGTGACGATAACGGGCATACAACGGTAGAGCCGTTGGCCAGTTGCATCCGATTACTGGCGCAGCATAGGCCGGTGCAGCCCGAGCTAAGGGTGCTAGGGTATATCAACAATCCTTACCTGGTCGTTGAGCTTTTTGAGACTCTAGTACGACCTGGCTACGTTCGACTGTCGTTGGCTAAGGCAGGTAACTGCAGTAATAGGAGATTGGACGCAGAGAAGATCTTTAGCTTTATGCACAACCTGTGTGCGCCGGCTAGTCTAGGTGGCTGGCATACAGCCAACGAACATGACTATGCGGCCTATGAGCTTGCGGCGCAAGTAAACATGGGAGAGACAACCGACGATGTAAACATGGACCTGCTTCGCAGTCATCCAGCTTATCCGGCCATACTGTTTGCCTGCCCTCAGCTGCCTATGTGTAGCTTACGTGTTCTGGCCGGCATGCTAGATCCGCGTTGGCATAAAATCCGTAAGCAGCCTGACAGCTTGATACGGTTGTTCTGGCACTTTGGTCTTTATAGCAATGAAGGCGATACGCCTAGCGTGGCCAGTGACTGCCGACGTGACGCAATCGTCAGCATGACCGAGGCTTGTGTAAGACAAGACAACCCGGTGGGCGAGTTCTTCAAAGTGTTGTGGAACGACACGTATAGTCCTGAGCTGACTGCTCACAGCCTACTGGGTTTCATATCGTCGGTATGGCTTGATAGGCTGACACCTAAACGACAGTATTTGGCCACTTCTCGTAAGCTAGGCGCGGCTAATTCGGCTATGACTGTGTACCGGCAACTGCAGCCTTGTTCGACCTATTCACCGACGTTGTTTGTTCCTGAGTATTTCTTCAATGACCCAGGTCTTAGCGACACGTGGCGACGACTTATTGTCGACCTAGACAAGTCTTCGGTGTCGAGCTAGTATAGCGTACCCGTTAGAGAGGCTGTCATGCGAGAGGTGTGCGCCAACTTACGTTTCACGTCACCGTGCCTAGGCGCTATCAAGCGCCATCGCATCTACAAAGGCAACCGACAGGTTGTATTTGAGCTGCCCAAGAATGGCACAGGCCGTGTAGTGTTTCTGCCCACGTGGTGGCAGGCTATCTTGACTAAGGCGGCTAGCATCTTCTGTCACCACCAGAGTCTCATCAGATCTGTGCGTGTGCGGCTGGAGGTCGAGGGTCAGCCAAGGGCTGAGCCGTATCACAGGTATTACAAGCGAGACAGGTTCAGTCGACACGAAGCCTTTCTGCCAGGTGATGCAGTAGTGGTGCAGTTCGTTATACCTGATGGACTATCTGTCGAGGATTTCAGCAAAATACTGGTCATTGCAGGACGGTATTTTGGCATATCTCCGCACAGACCTAACGAGTTTGGCTTCTTTGACGTAGACTCTGTGCAGTCGTTGCACGGTGTGTAAATAAGATGAGCCGGCAGAGGTCATGATCTGCCGGCTCAGTGGCAAGGCCACAAGTTGTTAACGCTTGTTATTTTATGTGGCCTTGCCGCTTTTGCAATAGCAGGAGTGGCAAATGCTTGATATCTATCGTGTAGGTAATACTGTCGAAATAGAAGACCCCTCGCCAGCATTGCTGCGAATTCTAGAGGATGTCCTTTCTTACAAGCGCATTGAATTCGTATATGCCAAGGGGCGTAGAGGCGGCAAGTTTAAGTCGCGCCTTGTCGACTGCTTTGACTACATAGAGGATTCTGATGGCATATTGCCGCCTCGTGTAGCGATCATGGCTGGGCATCTATCCCGCCTAGCTGAAGCGTTAAAACACAACAGCATTGGCTTTCAGCTACATAGCGAAGGCCTACCATCTGACAAGCTGTTTGTGCCTCAGTGGAATAAGGTATCTATCAAAGAGTTCAGATACCGCCAGAAGGAAATCCTTGAGGCAATGTCTGCGGCCACTTGTGGTCGTTTCCGATGCCCTACAGGCTACGGCAAGACAGCGCTTATAGAGTCTTCCTGTGAGATGTGGCGCAAGGCCACTATCGACATAGTGACACCGTCCGTCGAAGTCACAGAGCAAATCTATCAGCATCTTCGTGCCAAGCTACCTAGCGTAGGTCTTGTCACAGGCGCTAAGAAGCGTGATGTAGATTCACGTGTTCTGGTGCTGTCTGGTAAGTCAATGCACAAGGGCAGGGCCAAGACTTGTGACGTATTGATATTCGACGAAGTGCATGAGGCCGGTACTGACGACTACATTGAACGAATTGCCGAATATCGTCGAGCTAGGCGCTTTGGCCTTAGTGCCAACCTGGACGACAGACAAGACAAGGCTGACTTTGAGTTAGAGGGTCTATTCGGCCCTACGCTGGTTGACATCAGCTATCAGGAGGCTGTCGAGCACGGCTGTGTTGTGCCGATAAGAGTCACGTGGCTTCCAGTCATCATGGACGAGAATCCGTGTGGCGGCTATTCAGCTTCTGTTGTGCGTGAGCGGCACGGTATATGGCGTAACAACACTAGAAATGAAATCATCGCCAATTACCTGCAGGCGTTGCCACCTTCTGAGCAAGTGCTTGTGACAGTAGCTACGCTGGATCATGCAATGCATCTCAAGAAGCTGATGCCAGAGTACACACTGTGCTATGCCGAGAAAGACTATGTGACTCGTCGTAAATGGATACGTAAGGGCTGCATCACAACCAGTGAACCTGAGATGACACGGCAGCGTAGAGCTTTGCTCAAGCAACAGTTCTCTGATGGAAAATTGTTGAAGGTCATAGCTACGAGCGTATGGAATCGTGGCGTAGACTTTCGCAATCTTCCGATACTGGTGCGTGCAGATGCCAAGAGTACGAAAACAGCCGACACACAGATACCTGGTCGTGTGGCTCGTATTGGCGACTGCGCTGACAAGCCATTTGGCTGCGTTGTAGACCTTATGGATCAGTTTGACGAAACGTTCAAGCGTAAGGCAGAAATGCGAAGGAGACACTACAAGTCTTTTGGTTGGACGCAGATCTTACCAAACAGCAAGTCCAGATATCATCAGTCAATGATGTTCTAGTCACAGGAGTGCCGATGGCTAAAAAAATAAGGTGTACTCGGCACAGCCTGTTGGAAGGGCTGGCCCGTAGATTTAGAGCAGCGTACATTCGCTCTAGAAATGCGTTCGAACAAAGCAGGCAGAACAGAGTTGGATATTCGTATCGTCCTGGCCCGCAGTGGGACGGCGGCTACAACAAGCGCGAATATTACTACAAACCAATCTGGCCTTCCCTGGCAGCAGTCTGTTTAGACAACCGCATTGTTCCTGAGGTGTGGATAAATGCGGTGTTTATGAATTGGACAGCCGATCGTGCGCCCGAGCCGAATATGTTCAAGGGCAAGAAGCTGTTGCACTATCATTCGGCTGCCGATCATGACGGCTACAAGATGTGGATAAGGGACGAGTTCAGAGCGCAAAAGCTGCTTTTGCGTGCAGAGTCAGACAAGATAATGGATTGCGGGGACTATAGCGTCAGCGAGGCACAGAAGCTCATTCTTGTCGACAAAGGTCTGTGCCTGTCTTATCTGTTTCGTTACTGTGTTGCCGTCAGTGAGAAGATAGCCGATATAGAGGCTGCCCTTGTCGTAGACGCCTTGCAACAGTACGTGATGGACAGATCGCTATACGACGAGATATGGGCCGATTGGATACCGGTCAGGTTGCACAAGCTAGCCGATAAAATACTGTCTGGGCAAGAGGAGTACGACTGATGCCACGAGAACAAATGCCCAGCGTCGTAGAGCGAAGATCACAACTTGGGCAACAGCAGAAGCTGTTGATGCTTGCCACGCTGGTACGCAGTAGATCAGCATTCATGTCCGCCAGGGACAAACTACAGCCACAGCACTTTGAAGAAGATGATAAGGTCTATGCCATCTTCTGGGCTACTGTGCTGGATATCTTCGAGGCTATAGAGGATCTGCCAAGTGAAAAGACCTTGCTAGCCGAGCTTATTAAGCGCGTAGGCGAATCTGATGACTTGAGCGATGAGGAGATGGAGCAGCTTGACTCTATGGTTCGTGTGTCATACACGATCAATAAAGAAGATCTGTCCGACCGAGTAGCATTGCACTACTTGAAGATTTTTCTAGAGGATCGTCTAGCTGCTGAAGCTCGTGATGCCTTTAGTGCCGGTGAGCACGTACCTAAAGACCTGTTTCGTTTGTTGTCGAACCTGCGTGACACGGCAGGGACACTCGACGCTTTAGGCTGCAACGAAGTCGAAGATTTGTTTCCAGCGGAATGGACGCTTAAGGAAACAAACATGCATATCGTGTCGACGACGTTGTCGTTTCTAGATGTGTTCATGAATGGCGGCCATTGCGTAGGTGAGTCCTATGTGTTGATGGGTCCGTTTGGAAGTTGTAAGACCACGCTGATGCTGCAGCTAGTTCAGTCGGTGGCTTCTGCTACACTGTCAGCCTACAGGCACAAGGACACAGACAAGCTCGGTGTCGCCTATATGTTCAACTACGAAGACGGCGTCGAGCAGCTGCGTGTTCGTGCACTATCTTGTGGCGCTCTTATCCACAGGCAAGAGCTGGAGCACTTTGATGAGGCCAAGCTGTCTAGGCGTGGTCATCTGAAGGACTACGAGCGTCGAATATTCGCCAACATGGAGAATGCACCCGGCGAGTATGAGCGCTACAAATCCGCAAAGAAGAGGATGAACATAAACTGCAGACTCATCGACATGTCGGGTCAAGATCCGTTGCATCCCTCACGGGGCAGCGGCGGCATACCCGAGGTGTACGAGATCATAAAGGCGGATCAGGAAGCCTTAGCCGCGAAGGGCTATAACCCTTATGTGGCTATGATTGGCCTGGACTATGCAAAGGCAATGGTTCGTAGATACATGGGCCGTAGAAATATGGACATGGAAAAGCATCTACGACATCAGCTTGGTGCATTTGTGTTGGCAGCCAAGGATGAACTAGCCGTGGCTTTTAGGGCGCCGATATGGATCAATCAGCAGTTGAGTGGTGCAGCGAATGCTAACTCACCCATCAACCCTGCCAAGATGACTGACGCCTCCGAGAACAAGTCGTTTGCCGAGAATGCCACGTTTGTATTCACAGTCGGCAAGCCGACTTTGGAGGGCCTATGCATATTACATTGCGATAAGGCGCGACGAGCGCCACCTATGTCAAATGTGATACTACGTGTTGAAGGTCACGTTGGTCGTGTCGTTGGCACTGGCGGTCAGTATGCCGTAGATGAGGTAACCAAGAAAATCATACTGCAGAAAGATCAACGCAGATTACGACCCACAGCCGAAGATGCGTACGCCACTAACAGTTATCCTACGCAGGCTGCTAGCATTCGTAGGCAGGGTCGGGAGCTAAGAAAGGCAGAGTAGCCAATGAAAAGTAAAGCCATCAATGCCGAACTATACGCAGGCTTGAAGCGCGTATACGGCCGTGTTGATGTTAGCGCTGAAGGCCAGCCAATACGTTGGAAGCTGGTCAGAGACCTGCTGAGTCGAAACTCGAAGTACCAGTGGAAACGAAAGATCGTTGAATCTGGCGAAGAGTATCACATCAACTGCCCGTTCTGTGGCGACACGCGTATGCGTCTCACGATCAATCACCGCTGGGGTGTATGGGATCCTGAGACTAATAGTCGCAATCTATTCCTGGCCCAGTGTTACAACGAACGCTGTCTCAGTGATCCTGATCGACGAGAGCAGCTTTGTAATGCTGCCTATTCGTTTGGTCGGCCTAGGAGTCGTCTAAGATCTGTTGTCGCTGACGACAGCCAGGACGGGCCTGTTGTGGTTGAACCGCCAGGGCTTCTGGTAAGCCTGGAGGAATTGGCCGCTAGGCAGCCTGGGCATGAGGCTGTCACATACCTGCAGAGTCGCGGCTATGACCCAGCAAAGCTGTCTCGTGTCTATGACGTTAGCTGGTGCTGCGACAGCCGCTGGAGGCTTGCACGCAACAGGATCATTATTCCAATCTACATGGATGGTGCTCTGGTTGGATGGCAGGCTCGTTATCCGGCGGATCAGGTTGCGGGCAAGAGTCTCAAAGAGCTTGGCATACTGAAGTATTGGTCCTGCCCAACAATGAAGCGGCGTTATCTGCTGTACAACCTTGATCGCGCATTGCAGTGCCGAACTGTCTGTGTTGTCGAGGGCATGGCCGATACCTGGGGCATACTAGGTCGCGGCGTGGGCGTCATTGGAAAGACCATAAGCCCCTACCAGCGACGTTTACTGGTATCCAGTATTCGTAAGCGCTATGGCGACAATGCCACCATAGTCTTGTTGCTTGATCCAGATCAGGACGCCAAGGCGCGTGAGCGTGGTGACCTGCATCACATCTCTAAGGCTTACAGGGATCTCAAAAACTGCGGCCTGCCTGTATTGCCTGTGTATTTGCCGGCAGGTACAGACCCAGGTTCGTTGGCTAGCGAATTCACGTTTGCGTACATACGAGCGGAGGCCAAGAAGCATGGCATAGCCGTGGACTTTAGAAGGCACAAATAGATGGCTGATATTGCATCAGAGGCGCTACGTATCAAGTTCAAGCTTCAGCCTTTCGATACACCAGGTATACCGCCGCCTGGCGGTGACTTGCTGGAGTACGTGATTGCTGAGGTTGGTGAACCTACGCCTGTAATCTCACCGGTCACAGGCAAGAAGAAGCCTAAGAAGAAGTCAAAGCAGAAGATGCTAGACTTCAACACTGAGGCAGACGAGATAGGTGAGTACAAAGACCACGTACTTAACAAGCTGCAACAGGTCTATTGTCGAATCCTCACCAGCTCCGCTTCGTATAGCTTGCCATTCACAGGGGCCGGCGGTGTCAAAACTGTATTACCCATTGTTGGAGGTCACATATGGGTAGACGAAGAGATTGGGCCCAAGCGTTCAGACGTGATGGTTATAGGCAAGCATCTAGGCATAGAGGAGCGTACAGACGGTCAGAACCTGGTAGGACCATCTGGCATCTTGCTGCGTGATACCTGTCGTAAGCTCGGCATAAAGTGTGGCCGATGGTATGTGACTAATCTGATAAAGACAGAACATCCAATAGGCAACAAGTCGCAGCTGAAGAAGTGTTGGATGGATGCTTGGTTACCTGTGTTGCAGCAGGAGATCAGAATAGTCCAGCCCAAGTACATCATGTGTATGGGCGCTGATGCTAGCAAGGCTCTGCTAGGCAAGCAGGCTACTGTTTCCTACATGGAAGGCCGCGTAGTCGATTACAAGTACTCCGTGCGAGAGGAGGACGGAAGTCTAACCGAGCATTCGGCACTTGTCATGACATGCACACATCCAGCAGCGGTACTGGCTGAACCAGCACAGCGAGACAAGCTGGATTTTGCAGTCGCGCGTTTTGGCCAGCTTGTGCAGGGCGTTCGTTGGGATCGTAGCGAGTCCGATGTTGACCACAGGGTTGTAGACGACATTGATACGCTTCGAGAGCTTGCTGAAGAAATTGCCGTCGAATGCGATGACAACTTGCTGGGCGTGGACGCTGAATGGCATGGTACGCACCCACAGAACAAGGGCGCGTATCTACGAACATTCCAGATATCGTGGCGACACAAGTCAGCGGCGTGCATTGTATTCAGAGATATGCAAGGTGCTTGGTGTTTCAAGGGCGCTGAGCACGACGAAGTTGTTGCGCTGTTGATGCGTATCATGAAGGGCCGTCGAATATGCGGTCAGTTTCTGGTAGCAGATCTTGAGTGGCTTGTGCCCGAGGGCATAGACATAAGGCCTAACTTCCGTGTGGCTGACACTTGGCAGGAGACTATGACTAATGCCATGTCTAGCTGTCCTACCGGCGGCTTTGACATGGGCTACGCCATGCATGCCATTCAGGAGACAGCAGACCTAGACCTGATTGCATTGACGTTGCGATTCACTACGGCACCCAGGTATGACCTGATTCTTGACCAGTGGCGAAGGGACTACTGTCGTATCAACAAGATGAAGGCTCAGGATCTAGAAGGCTATGGCCCTTGCCCTGGCGAGATTCTGTACCCTTATGCAAACTACGACGCCGATGTGGTTCGCCGTATCACGCTGAAGCTACAGCCATTGTTGTCATGTGATGAGTTTGGCAACAATTGTTGGGAAGCTTTCTGGATGACGATGCGGGCCGTTCCTGCCATATTTGAAATCAACACAACTGGACTGCTGCTAGACAGGGATCGTCTGGAGTCACTCACAGAGAACTATCTCACAGCCCAGGAAAAGCTGGTCAAAGAGTTAAGATCGTTGGCTAAGTGGCCAGACTTCAATCTCAACTCTGTGTTCCAGGTACGTGAGTTTCTGTTTGGCGAACAGTACAACGGCAAGAGAAAGTCTATTTTCGAGCCACACATCAGACTACGTCCTGAAGGGGCCGTATCACTACAGCTTCAGCCTTTGCTCAGCACAGACAAGCCTCCAATGCGCTGGGAGGAGGTTGTCAGAAAGGGTATAGCCGATCAGAAGGCACCAAGCACTGACAAGATGGCCCTGTCGCTACTGGCACAGGAAGCCCAGATAGTAGAGTGCAAGAATCCAGACGGAACTACAGTAATACGAGACCTTAGTAACCCTGTGATGCTGCTGCGAGACTACCGTTTCATCTCGCAGGTGCTTCGCATGATGCTCAAGCCACCTTGTGTTGACGAAGATGATCCGTCTGGTGAATACCTGCGTGACGACTATGGCGAGCTGATATACACAGCTGGCTTGCCGTCCTTTATCTGTGACGACGGAAGAATACGTACGCACATCTATCCGACTAAGGAAACAGGTCGTTGGTCTTCTGCCAGACCGCCGTGTCAGAACTGGACGAAGCGGCGTGAGGTAGATTACAAGCGAATCCTTGCGGAGCTGTATCGATGGTCATTGCGATCAATGATCATGGCACCCCCAGGCTATGTGCTGGTAGAGGCTGACTACGTTGGTGCAGAGTTGTTTGGCATGGCTGTTATGAGCGGCGATGCCAAGATGATCGAACATGCTAAGCGTAATCAGCTGCCTGAGTGGCATGAGAACTACTACGACATACATAGCAATATCGCCTGTCTCGCCTTCGGCTACACATGTGAGCCTACCAAGGGTGGACTCAAGTCCATCAACATGTCTCACATGCGAATTTTGGCGAAGGCGGTTGTGATTCACACCAAATATAGCCACACTAGGACTAATACTCAGAGGACTAGTGTATGCAAAAACAATGCATTGTGTGCGGCACGTTATTCTCGCCCAATAGACCTTGGGCGAAGTTTTGTAGCGCTATATGCAAAAGTCGACATCAGCGTTCAACCTGGACTATACGACAGTGCCCGGCTTGCGGCGTAGATTACAAACCTACGACGTTTAGTCAGAAGTACTGTTCAATCTCTTGCGGCTTGACTGCAAGTAAACCAACACGAACTGCTGTTTGTCAGCTTTGCGATATGTCTTTCGTGTATCGAGGTCGTGGCCGTGTAAGGTACTGTAAATTCTGTGGGGAAAGGCATAGGGCTGTGTACCTGTACGAACGGCAAGTTAAGATCGGGAAAATCAAAAATCCCGGCACCGGAAGCGGTGGCAATCAGTATGGCGAGGACAATCACCAGTGGAAGGGTGGATTAAGCCGTCGTTACCGAGGAGACTATCGCCGTACTTGCTATAAACTATGGCCTCGTGAGTGTGCAATCTGCGAAGGGCTCGATGAGGTGGAGGTACATCATATTGATGGAGACGTATACAACGACTCCATCGAGAATCTTGTGCCACTATGCTGTGAGCATCATGCAACGATACACACTAAGCGCCACAGAAGTAAGAAAGCATACGAAGCTGCATTGTTTAATATTTGGCCTAATGGCCGCCTTAAAATCGCGGAAAAAATCGGGAACCTCCGTAATAGCCGGACAATCCGACCTGAAGGTAAGGCGTAACGGCTTTACCAGGGGCAACGACTACTGGGTGAAACTGCTTTGCAGAATATAACCCCAGCACGAGGCCGCGACTCAGCAATGAGAAAAGATAGTCTGGACTGCACGAAGCTACATATAAGACGTGCAGAACTGCTGGATAAAGAGCCGGCAGGATAACAATTCGGATTTTTGGAGTAGCATACGGTCGGGGGGCTAAGGCTATAGCCCTAGCGGCCAAGGAGGAGAAGGTAAACATCTCGGTTGATGAGGCTCAGCGCGTGATTGACGCCATATTCGAGATGTACCCTGGTTTGATACCTTTCTTCGAAGAGTGCCGGCGTAGGGCCCGAGAAGACCGTTGGATCTGCGGCTGCTTTGGCAGATTCAGACGAACGCCTTATACGGAAGACGACCGACTGATTAAGGACTTCGAACGTGAGTTCATGAACTGCCCTATCCAGGGCATGATTGCCGACGCGCTGAATCGAGCTGTCGATCATCTAGTGCTTGAGCGTGAGCGGTATTCGCCTGACGAACTGGACTTCAAAATAGTGCTAGGCATACACGACGCCTTGTTGTACTTGGTGCCTATCCAGTTTGTTGGAAAACTGATAACCGACATCATTCCAACCTGCATGTGCGAGCGTGTGCCTATCTATCCGTGTAGCTTGGACGGTATGCCGAATGGCGATGGTCCTTACCACTTAGGGGTAGATATCGACGTATTCACACACTGGGGTGACAGGCTGATGCCGGACGAATGTAACACACTCGGATTCGACTGCAAATTTGCCGGCTGGATTCAACAAGATAGAGGGTATACGCACCCGCAGATACCCAACAAATTGTGGATCGACGGGAAGCTTGTTGCATCCTAGAATTGGCTATCCAAACTGTTTCCTAGACGAGGGAGTATTCTGTGGCAAAATCTCAACGTACGCTTCAGGGTTCGGCCGGTAACACCAAGGGTGATTTCAGTCTGCCTGGGCAGGCCCCCCGAGAGCGCAAGTACCGGTACAAGGACCATGGCGTTGATCGTTACGGCATTCCGCCCGATGATCGATGCTTCAAGCCTGGTGCTCAGATTCAGGTGATCCGACCCGTGTACGAGGGCCGGTCGCTTATCATTCGACCGCTTCCGATGTTCTGTGCCGAAGATCCTACGACGTTGGATCCTTATCGGATCGGTGTCGAGCCGGGCGAATACGGTGACTGGCTTCGGTCATACCCGTGTGTCCGGTTCGCTGGTGAAGAGAAGAGTCTGTTCACTTTTATCTGCTACGACCCGTATAACGTGGAGTACGATACGAGTGGCAACCCGTACCTGTTGGTTCGAAGGATTGCCCACTCTGAAACATCTGAGGATGGTGAAGCTCCGCGCTACTGGGACAAGCTGACCCGCGTACGACAGGCCATGTTGCCCAACGTACGTAAGATGACCTTCCTGCAAGCATTGGTCTTCAAGCAGGACAAAGATCTGTACATTCGGAAGAACGGTATTCCGCGAGGGTTGGACGCTAAGGATCCGATCCCGGTTATCGAGTTGCCTGGTTCCGGCATGAAGGGCATCAACAAGATGCTGTCTGAAGAGGCCGAGAACTATCACGGCGACCCAAATGATTGGGAGCGCCGGATGAAGCATGGTGATCCTGTGGCCTTGGACAAAGGTCGGTTCTTCATCATCTGGAATCCTGCTAAGGACGATGTTGAACTGGAGACCGATGACGACGGTGCAGCCGATTGGCAGAGTCGTCGTAAGGCCGAAGGTGAAGACGACAATGAAAACAAGGGCTACGAATCGATTGTCAGCCCTGTGATGATCTCCAACGGTAAGAAGCTGAAGTACTCGCCGGCTATCGGCCCCGAGCAGTTCAAGCATCTGGCCAAGAAGATCCAGTGGTGGGACGACATCTTGGATATTCCCGACAATTCCAAGATCGCCCTGTACACCGCAATGGCATTGCGTGGTTTCCGTGACGTACGTAAACTGTTGGACATGGCTTGGGCAGAGCACGAAGAGTACTTCACTCCGGAAGTCGAGGCGGTGCTGAAAAATGCGTCGCGCAAAACTTCTGGCAAGCCGACGGCTGAAGACGTGGAAGACACGGACGAAGCTGACGACAAGCCTGCTCGTGCCCGCTCCAAGGGTGTGTCTGGTACTACCAGCGAAAAGCGTCGCCCTCGTTACGACGATGCCGAAAAGGCAATCAAAGAGGCTGACGAAGAGCTGGAAGACGAAGACACAGAAGAGGTAGAAGAGGATACGGATGATCAAGATGTCGTGCCGGCCGACGACGTCGTTGATGATGACACTCTGGCCGACGACATCGAGGATGATGATGAAGAAGCAGACGAAGAAGAGTCCGAAGACGACGACGAAGACGACGAAGCCGTCGAAGACGAAGATGACGAAGAAGAGCCCGAAGACGAAGACGACGAAGAAGCCGTCGACGACGAAGAAGACGATTCCGATGGAGACGAACGGGCTGAAGTAGAGGAAGAGCAGCCTCGAAAACGTAGCAAGCGAGACAAGCAGCTTGCTGACGAGGAGGCTAAGGTCAGCAAGGCCTTGCTGGAAGCGCAGCAGCGTGCCAGCGGGCGTGAGAAGGCCTCTGAGCCGGCCAAGGTGGGCCGACCCAGTACGCCTGCGCCAATACCGGGTAAGAAGAAGAAACTCGGTAAGAGGGCCTAACACGGCCACACAGACAGCGGCCGGGACCAACAAATCCCGGCCGCTGTTTTCTTTGAATTTAATTAGCGCTAATTACATCCATGGAGCGGCATATGGCCAGACGTAGAAGTGCAGCACCTAAGCTGATGGACAAGCAGCAAGTGTCCAAATTGTCAGCCGGGCTGACTCGAAATCTGATTGGAAACCTGTCGATAGTCAGACACGACGATAAGATATGCACGGCAGGCGAAGCACTGAGTCTTGTATGTGGCTTGCCGCTACCGTCATTCTCGATGGAGTATCTGACACAAAACACTGTGTGGCCCTTGGGGCTAGTGGTGCAACTTGTCGGGCCTCCAGGCTGCTGTAAGTCTGCATTCGGATTTGAAGTAGTTCGATGGTTTCGTGAGGCCAGTGGATCCGGCACGTTATTTGAACATGAGTCCAAGTACTCACCAGACTGGGCACTGTCCATACTCGGATGGGACCAGCCTGACGCTATGGGCCATGTTCCATGCGATTCCATTGATACGTGGCAGGAGCTGCTGCAGTGGTCGCTGAACTTCATGAAGGAACAGATGCTTGGCGACAAGAAGAACAAAGGCCCAGGTCGAATATTCCCGTACCTGGCCCTCATCGATAGTCTGACAGGTAAGTCTACGCGAGAGACTCAAGACAAGATCACTAAAGAAGGCCATGCCGGTCGCGGACATCCCATTGAGGCTATGTCCATCACAAGCTTCCTGAAGAAGCTGCCGCAAGACATTGTGGACTGGCCTTTCTCTGTGTTGGCCATCAATCATCTGAAGCGCGGCACAGACAATCAGGGAAAGCCTGTACGTGGTCGACCGGGCGGCAAGCATGTGGAGTTTCAGGAAAGCTTTGAACTTGAACTAACACGCGCTCAACGCTGGCAGATTGATCTAGTTGATCGTGGCGGCATGCATCTGATGATGAAGTGCTATAAGAATGCCTACGGTGAGGGTCACAGGCAGATACCTGTCGACATCATCTGGTGGGAAGAAGAGATGATGGATCCAGAAACGCAGCAACAAGGCTGGAAACAGCGCACAGTGTGGGACTGGCATGGTTCCACTATCAACTTGTTGCTATCGTTTGAGGGAACCAAGGCCAAGGCACTTCGTGAGATCTTAGACCTGAACAAAGTCAAGGAAGGCACAGCAACTAAGATCTGGTCGAAGGCGTTGGGCATAAGTAAGAAGAAGCCAGCCGAATACTACGAGGCCGGCGCATCTATTATGGAACATCCTGAGGTACTGTCTGGTCTCAGGCAGTTGTTTGGCATCAAGGTTCGACGTGTGTTCCAGAGTGGAGAAGACTTTATATTGCAGCGCAGGGACGCAAAGGTTCGGATTGTTGAGGCGTTGCGAACGTACGGCAAGGCCAACGGCACGAGGTGATGTATGGATTTTCAGATTCCTGGCGCACCCGGCGGGCCTAACTTCAGGGACCTGAACAGGCGTCGTGGTATTTCCTTTGAAGAAAAGCTGACGTCGTTTCTGTTCAATTGGTACCGTGTGCCGACAATACTTCGCAGGGAAGCTCTGCAGTTCTCTACCGCCGAGACAGGCGCAACGTTCTGCACATTATCGAGCTTCTATCACGTCTGCCCGATGTTTCCTATGTATTTTGGGATAGCTAAGCTACACAACATAGCTAAGACGTGTAAGCTATCCAGCCTTTTCTGCTCATTTGCAACTCGGTCATTTGTGGACGAGTACGAGGCGTTGTGCGAATCAGCGCCCGAGGATACGGTTGGGACCGGGCTGGCTGGACTAGTATTTTACTGGCCGAACTTGCCCGGTTCGTGCGGAATGGTTATACACGGTCTAAGTCCTAACACGTCGTCGCCAGGTGTACGACTCGTACACATTGCTGATAACGGCTCTACGCACGTTGTGGAGACAGTATCATCGCTTCTACGATGTATCGACGACGCTAATCCTGACGGAAAGAGGACGTTATGGAGAGAGTGACATCTGGGCTGGTGACGCCAAGTCATTCTCATAGGTTTACCGTAGACGCTCCGGGTGCTGGGCAGGTTGAACTTGAAGACTGCCTACGCAAAACCGGCTCGGATACGTTGGTGGTCATACGGTCTGCCGATGCCTTGATGCTTACGCCAGAGGCGAAGACGTTAGCTGGCTTCAGTTATACGCCCTTTGCTTTTGGCGAGGTGTGTTCACGTCTTGCTTCGAACCTATCATCGTTTTTGTACGACCTGTCAGGCTCAGCTACTACGCGCTCTACAAGGCGTCCGCAGCTTACGCCGGATATGCAGCAGGCCATACGTATCTTCAATGACATGGTTCGACTGAGATTCAGTGCCTTCCGTGGCTGGCGCATGGTGCTTGACCCAGTCGCCAAAAGCATAGAGGGCATAGTAGGCACTCGATACTGCTTTCTGCCCAATCTGGACTTCTACCAGATGTGCTGCGAGCATATGTACCAAGGCTCTGAGTATATGTTCTCGGAGGCCATGCTTACTGGTCGAAGGTTCATGCTGAGGTTTCGCGCTATGGACAGGGCTTTTGCCTTGCCTACGCCCGGTGCCGTGTATGAACCGTTCTACTACGGCAGGCATTTCTACAACTCTGAGTCTGGTGACGCTGCTGTAAACATGTCAGCGTATGCACAGCGCAGATGGGGTAACTCCTGTAGCTTATCGACACGTGATACAGCCAATCAGGTACACCATCTAAGCAGAGTCGAATTCGACAAACGTCTAGTCAAGCTGTTCGAAGGCGTGGCCGGGCTGGATACGAAACTTACACCGTTGTACGGGGCGTTGTTGCAGTCTAAGAGATCCCCACTTGGCATCTATGATGCTTGCGGCAATAGAACCCGACTATGCGGTACGTTACTGCGTGACATGTACCGTCACAGAGTATTTGCACAAGCTGCCGAGCGAGTGATTCGTATGGCAGTTGTTCAAGGTAGCTACAAGGCCGATGCAACAAACGAAAGCTGTTCTACTCGTGTTGTATATGACCTGTATACTGCGTTGACCACGGTGGCCAAGGATGAGCCACTAGAGGATAGATTGGCCATGGAACAGCTGGCCCACAGATTAGTGTGTGACAACATCCTGGGATTGCTGAAAGGAGCCACAAGTGGCAAAAGTAGTTAGGCGCAAGACTGCGCGGCGTAAACTCGCCAAGACCGCTAAGCCTGTTAGCGTTGAGCTGGTTTCCAAGGCCGCTGCTGACGAGGATGAAGTTCCCGTCATCAACATCACGGCAGAGGAAGCTGTTGCTCAGATGAACCCGGCCTTGCGAAAGGTCTATGACATTCTTCGCAAGCGTGTTATTCGTAGCGACCGTGAGCTGATCATGGCGCACTGGGATGTAGGGGACAAGATTGCCTCGGTCAGCCAGAACGAAAGCAAGTATGGCGAGCACGCCACTGAAAAGCTGGCAGCTGCCATGAACATTGCTGCTGCTGACCTTCGCAAGCTGCGTAAGCTTGTTCGATGCTATTCGCGTGAGCGCATCGAACTCATTTGTGACCGTGCTGAGAAGGCGCAGATGCGTCTAACGTTGACGCATTTCTTCCGTCTTGCGGCGTTGGAGGAAGAGAAGCCGTCGGTTCGCGGCCAGATCGAGAAGGAGATGATCTCGGCTAAGCTGACAACCGACGAACTGCAGCGAAAGATCGCTGAGGTGCAGGGCGGCGCTACAACGCCCACTACAGCGGCTCCAGGCGGTGCTCGTCGCGGTCGTAAGCGAGCAGCACCACGATCACCAATTGCCGGCTTGGCCCAGATTTGTTTCTGGCGACAGCAGCTTGCTGATCAGCAGGCTGTGTGGGCTGAGCATATCTTCGGCAAGATCGAATCGACCCCGCCGGATAGCTACGACGACTCTCTGCTTGAGAAGCTGATGCTTACCTGTGATGAGTTGCAGGAAGCGTCGAAGGCTGTGGACAAGCTTCTTGGGCAGACCCAGGACGCTGTGAAGCGTATCAAGAAGGTATTGAAGAAGAAGTCTTCCACTCGTGTGCCCAAGTCTGATCGGGTTACCGAAGACGAGCCGGCTGTTGACGAAGAGGAAGAAGTCGAAGATATCGTGGAAGTCGTTGAAGAGACGGCTGAAGACGACGTCGATGTCGCTGACGAGGTTGCAGACGATGTGGCCGAAGTCGAGGAAGATGACGCCGAGGAAGATGACGCCGACGAGCAAGACGTTGACGACGAAGACGAAGATGAAGACCCTGCGGAATCCGAAGACGAAGAAGACGAGGAGGATGACGCAGAGGAAGACGAAGAAGACGAGGATGAGGCTGAAGAGCCGGTAGAGCCGCCGGCAAGGGCTAAGACTGTAAGCCCGGCAACACAACCGGAAACTCAGTCCCGTATTGCTGCCGCCCGCGCCCGCATAGGCACAGGCAAAACAGCAAGACCTGCTCCGTCTCGTCGTCAGTAGTCAACCAAGTCGCCATAACTCCAGGGACGGCCAATAACCGTCCCTGGAGTGTTGTTTATGCTCACCGTAGGAATACTGCTATATGGCGACTATCCTCAGCTGGCTCGCCGATGTCTGGGCTCTATCTTGTCCGTACTGCCTGCCGGTAAGTCAGTAGTACAGGAGATAAAGATAGGCTGCAATCAGCTCAGCACAGTAGTGAAGGAAGAGGTGGATAGATTTGCTGATTCCGTGGCCAGTCGTACAGGCCTAAGAACCACGCTATACATTCCGTCGCGTAATGTAGGCAAGTACCCGCTGATGCGTCGTATGCTCTACGATCATGATGATCCACCTGGGCGTTGGTTTATGTGGTTTGATGACGACAGTTATCTGGCCGGATACAACGACGCCTTCTGGACTACAATGCTTACCGCAGGTGAGCACGCAGACATCGTAGGCCAGTATCGCTGGTTTATGCCTGCCCAAGGCAGACAGCTGGAATGGCTTCAGCAGCAGCCTTGGTATGACCCGGCTGTAGGGCTACCGCCAAAGAGAGGCTCAAGGCCGTGCTTCAAGTTCTGCCAAGGTTCTTTCTGGATGGCGCGTAGCAGTGTATTACAGAAATACAACTGGCCATGGCCTGAGCTGCACCATAATGGCGGTGACTCACTACTAGGCGAGTTATGTCGGCAGCAGAAGCTTCGTGTTGTTAACGAAGTAAGCTGTGTGCGGCTTAATGCAGACGTATTTGGTGCACACTCTTCAGCTAAGCGCCGTGGTCTTAGCGTATCTGCGCTAGGGGCCAAGTGGGAGCCTGGGCTTACACCTGACTTAACACATCAGGATTTTGAATTAACAAAGTGTTGTGTCGGAGGGTGACCATGATAATCGACGTGCAACAGGTGAAGCTAGGAGAAGTTAAGGACGGACGCAGCAGTGTTCTGATTGAAAGGCGATCAGCTAGCGAAACACCTAAGTCACCGTTCTCTGTTCACACGAAGCGCAGCAATAACAAGTTATGGTTGATAGCGCAGAACCGTGTAGACGCAGACGAAGTGAACTGGAGTCGGGACAAAGGCAGCGAATATGTTCGTGTTCCATTGTTTGCCTACGAGCTGCAGAACAGGCCAGGCATAATATTGCACCTGGGTCTACAGATCGGCGCTATTGCAACACAGCTGGCGCAAACGCAACTAGACAAACCGGCAGAGCGTCTACTGCTGGTCTATGGCACTATCTTGCGTGACAAGGTGCACGATAAGTTTCAGTGTTGGATTGGATTTGCCGTTGAATGTGAAGGAGGCTAGGTATGAGTGAGTCAGAGGTTACAAGTCGACCAAGCTTGCCAAGGTCTATGCAGGGTGTATTTGGCGCTAGCCGAGAACTGCAGCGTTGTGTGCAGGTCATAACGGCAGCCAAGGAATCAGCCAACGAGGGTAAGGCTGACCGTCTGGTGCTGACGATACTGCCCCCATCAGGCACGGCAGCTCCCGACACGGCTAACATCAATATCGATTTCCAGTCGATCATCAATCACTATCCGGCTGATAAGCGAAAGGTGATTATCCAAGGCATCCTTGGGCCACTGGTTAACCAGATCGAACAGAAGATGGATGAGATGCTGGAACGTCTTATCAAGTCGGCTGGCGAGGCTCGTGCAGCCATAGCTCTATCAAAAGGGCCGACGAATGCAGACGCCTAGTTGTACCGACGGCTGGCGTGTAATCTATGGCGAAATGGCCACAGGCGAGCTGTATGTGGCGCTTCGTTACGAGAACAGTCTAGATAATGAAGGACCGGTGCACACGTTGTCTGTATGGACAGACAGCACCAAGGATTGGAAAGCTGTCGCCTCGCAGCAACGAGAAGTAATTCTGTGGGCAGCTGTCTGCGACTATCTCAACACAGGTGGAGACTTGAAACAAGTCTCTGCCACAATGGGACGCAGCCTGGAAATCCTCAAGCCACTGACTTTCACAGATCTACCGTTGCTATCTGTAAGGCGGACACGCGACGGGGTGCATTACATGTTCTTGGATGAAGCAACGCAGCGTGTCTTGGCGTTTACGCCTGATGTTGAAGCAGAATGGATGGACTTGGCCAGCATACATTGACAGTTATGACAGCTGCTACAAAAACTCACAGGCACTCTGTTGCCAAAATACTGAGTGAAAAGCAGAAGATAATGCAGCACCCTGGCTTAGTGCAGATAGCGCATTTGCGTTATTCGCATGACACCAGGGACGTTGTATTGGCTATGTTGATGCAGCTGTTACCCAGAGGTATAGACGAAGACGCATTGAAAGAGTCGTTGTCTTTCTATTACGGGCAAGAGCTGACATCCAAAGTTCTGAACAGCATTGTGTGGCGCTTACTTGGCAATATTGCCGAGCTCAAGGCAGGTCGACCTGTATCCCCGTGGACAGGCCAGAGGGTTAACGAGTGGGTGCCTGTTCAGTTTATGGGCGCACATCGTTGGTTTACCCGGCGTGGTGAGCAGGCCGCCATATTTGACTGCCTTGTATTGGCAGGCACACCTTGCGGGCAGCGTATAGAGAAAACATGGACCCGTAAATTCTGCAGCGTATTGGCGCGTCGGCTAGGATTTTCCGCGCCATTCAGAGATAAGCCCTTCAAGGACTGCATGGAGTTTGTTAATCTGCGTTGCTCTGCCTTGATTGACGTTACGTTGAGCGGCAGCAAGCCAGATTTTGAGCAGGTAAGTTCCAACGGTACTGAGTTGACCTGGAACCGACATTGGCTACGATTACGTTCGCATGCTATAAATCCGTGTCCCAAAGGATACGAACCAGATCATCCGTGTTACTCTTGTCATGTAGGAATGGATCAGTGTGACAGGGCTGTTCACGATTGTACGTATTTTCCTAGGCACTGTACGGAGTGTGACGAGGTAGGTTGGTTTGATCCAGCCGCTAAGCATCAAGGTATGTGTGTGGAATGTTATCACGCTAAATTGCGTAGCGGCGGTTAATCTTGCTCTACAGGGGACTTGTTATGACTTATCACACTGCACCTATTTCTATATTTCCTACAACAGGGCGTCGATGCTTAAGCGAACAGCGCCTGCACATAGATTGCCAAGACGGAGTCGATGAAGACGATGGGTGGGACGACGCCGACGATGACGAATGGTATGAGGACGATGACGAAGACGACGAAGACGAAGATGACGACGATTGGGACGATGATGACTGGGATGAGGACGATGACGACTGGGACGAAGACGTGGGCTACGATGACTGAACAGATCTGACCAATGGAGAACTATGTCGTGGACAACGCAGAATACGATAACGATGAATTGAACCCGCAGGGAGATACCATCGATCTCACACTCGCGCCAGCCAAGGACTCGTCTGACGATGGGCCGTTAGACGGCCAGATGAACTTGCCCTTCGAGGAAGAGTACCCGCAGACATGCGAGCTGCTGGACAACGTTGTCGAGGAAACAGACGCCACAGTGCCGCCATGCTTGAATATACTGCCTGCCAGGTACAGAAGCATGGCTGTACAGGTAGCAAATTGTCGCATGGTGATAGCACAGGCCCTTGTTGACCTGGGCGACCGTGGTGTGGACTGGCCGCTGTTCAAGGTACAGCTGGAGGATGCGTCAGCGCTTGTAGCTTATGCTGAGAGCTTGCTTACAGCTTTGGCACATTATCACCACCCAGACCTGCAATTCCCGCCTGAAATCCAGTACGAGGCAACGCAGGAAGAACTGCTGTCTGCCGTAAAGGAGTCTGCTAGTGTGCAGTAAAACACCACACCAGAAGCTGGTTGAATTATTCATGTACCGGGCGTGTCAGGCTGTTCCTGAGGCGCCCTGTATTCCTGATGCCAGTGTAAGGTCGTTGCGTGCTCGCCTTATTCTTGAGGAAGCACTTGAGACCATTGCTGCACTAGGATGTACGCTTCAAGTGAATGGTTCGCGTATTGATTCACACATCTCTAAGTTCGAGGTTGTGCCAGACGGGCCGGTTGACCTCGTTGAGGTTGTCGACGGCTGCTGCGATATTCGCGTTGTCACTACAGGCACATTGAGTGCTTGCGGTGTGGCTGACGATGAAGTACAGACGCTTGTTGATCTATCGAACTTGGCTAAGTTTGGCCCAGGTCACACGATTCGTGAAGACGGCAAGCTTATTAAGCCTCTAGACTGGGTTGCACCAGATCTACGGTTAGCACTAATCAGACAAGGATGGACCGATGGCGGTACAAGTCAGGCCTAAGACTGGTGGTCCTGGGTACAGCCCACAGCGCGATATAGTCTATGTCTGCCCGGCCTTGGTCAAGGACATAGCCAAGAGGCTTGAAAAGGTGCAGGCCTTTCCAGAGCTCGATGCTTGGCTTAAGTCAAGCAATGTGACGATGTCTGATTTGGCCGATGCGACCAAGGCCTTTATAGACTTTCTGAACATGTCGAGTGATCCAGACGTTGAGCTGGAAGGCGCATTGAAGAAGTCAGGCTGGTTCAATGCCAAGCCACAGGCCCGCGTAGCCTTTTCGTTCTATTTGGGCGCTGTTATGACAGGCACCATATTCGCAGCGTTACGCGAGTATGCCATGTTCCAAGACGAAACTACGATAACAGTCAAGCAACTAGTTCGCGCAGGGAAGCGCGCCGAGCTGATCATTACAGCCGGCAAGTGGCGTCGACGGTGGCACTATCTAACCAGATGGTTTAGCCGTCGACTTGGATTGAACAAGAAGGACATTTGGTAATGGCTGTAATACACGTAGGCATTGATCCAGGTGTTCACGGCGCAGTTGCCGTGATAAACGGCAAGCAGGCTTGGGTTGTAGACTTACCGACAATCACGTTTCAAACTGGCGGTAAGACCAAAGCCGGTAACAAGCGCAAGAAAACTGTTCTGGATGCCGGCGCGCTTGTAACGCTGTTACACGACATTGCAGCTCTAGGTGGCGAATCCTTCGACACGCGCGTCGTGGCTTGGCTTGAAGATACGCACTCGATGCCCAAGGATGGTAAGGTTGCTGTCGAGGCCTTTGGACGGGCCTGCGGCATGATTGAGGGTGTTATGGCCGCTGTCGGGCTGGCTTACACAAAAGTGTCACCAGCACGCTGGAGGCCTGCGATGGTGGGTCGAGGCGAGGGCAAGGAAGCCTCTAGGCGTAGAGCTACGCAGCTATTTCCCACCGTGTCGTTTACGCGGGTTAAGGACCACAACCGTGCCGAAGCACTGTTGATCGCAGAGTGGGGCCGTCAAAGTTATCAAAAGATGTAATTAGCGCTAATTACATCTACCTCGATCAACAGGAGTAGTTGATGGACACGCCAGACACCACTCGTGAAGTGGTTGACATTGATCCGGCTGCGTTGAGCAAGCTCAATGAGGATCATCTTAAGTTAGTGGCAGCCGATGCACAGAAACTGCTTAGCACGGATGCAGGCACTGCTGTGGCCTGCCTGGTGATGAAAACAGCTAGACAGCTGTTTGTTCTAGCTGCACAGTCTTTAGAGCGTAGGCTCACAGAGCTTCGCGCCAATGACCCTGCGGTCATAAAGTTTCTGCACGACTCTATGCTATTCTGGGCTAAGCGAGAGTTTACTAGAGAGGAAGTTGCGCAAGCAATCAGTAAGCAGGTTGTACCATTCATGGCTAACGAATTGGCTTGTGAGGGTCAGAGACAGCAGGACACAGTTGCAGAGACAGAGAAGGCAGCTGATTCTGAGAGGCGGCAGCTTATTGTGCCTACAGGTCTACGGCCAGAGCTACTGACTGGCTTGACCCGTGGCACATGCAATGTTGTTGTTGGGCCTGCTGCCGTACTGTCGCATGTGGTCAGCGCTGTCAACGCATACAACGCACCTACAGGTGAGTTCAATCCAGTCGTTGTCACGCTGAGTAATCGAATGCAGCTGGTGGCTAATGTGTCTGCCGGCAAGGACAAACGACGATTAGCTATACCGGCTAATCGATGGATTAAGCAGGGTCGATCGGTCAAAACGCTGACCGATTGCATAAACCCATGGCTCAAGCAGACACACCAGAATCGTGTTGATCTGTTGGTTATAGAGGACATGGTGGCACTGGCTGATGGCATGGAGATACTCGGGCCTGTGCGACTTGTTTCGGCGCTTACCCGCCAGCTGTGCAAATGGGCAGATGCCGCCGGTTGTGCCGTGCTTGGTATGCTGCCGTTTGAGTTGTCTGATGAGATATACGAAACGCCTGATGCGGAGTGGACCGAATTGCTTGCGCATCATGAAGTGTGGTTTCTCAAGACCACAGAGGATCGTCCGTGCTGGTCAGCTAGCGCACGACGTATGAAGGATGGTAGCGTGCATGAGTTGTTGACGGACATTGTTACTCCTATTTGACATCGGGGAATTTTGTGACCCTACCTAGCTCCGTGGTTGTCGCCTATACGGCATCGCCTCGAACTGACGCAGTAATCGGTATCGAGGATCCGGCTCCTGATGGCCGGCTCAAGGACGAACTCAAGAAGGCTATAGATATTCAGACCAAGAAGGCTAAGCTGGCTAGTGAACTTGCCTTCATGAAGCTGACCGGCACTATCACCAGCATATTGGCCGTTGATGCCAACGCCTCTATGCTGTTTGATTCATCGACGCTTGACTACGGGCCTGCTGGCTATGTCAATCCGTCGCATGCGTTTGTCACCTGGTTGTTGAGCATGTTTCCTCGTGCCTTCTCAGTCACTGGTGAGGGCAGTCGTGGCGTGTGGCTGTATGGCTTTGATACAAAGTCGTTCGCCCGTGTGAGTGGCATCGAGGCTATAGAAGCCAATGTACAACGGAAGACGGGTCTGCGTGTGCCGATAGGCTACTGGTACGCCAACACAGACGCATACGATCCGTTTGAAATGCTTGTTGAAGCTGAGGTGCGCAGGCCTAAGGAGAACGGCTCATACGGACCTGTGTCTATGCAGAAGTTACTGACTCGGGCCGGTCTGACAACACTGCCAGAGCTGTTGTTTGATGGTGGCGGCTATTCAGCGCACATCAATCTCAAAGAAGATCTCAGGCTAACACTTGAACTGGCCAATAGGTTCCAGTTGTTTCCTGTTCCGCAGGCTGATGACATCATGGCGGCGTTGCTGCCAAGCTAGTACTTGACCACTGTACGGGAAATGGTCACCAAGCTATACTCTCAGGGCGGACTTAGTTTGCCGCCCTGAGAGTATAAGCACCTTAACTACAAGTAGCGCCACATGAGTCTTCCCCCGCTACCTAAGCTCTTTCGATCTGGTTTTACAGAGGGTGGACAGGCTTTTCCGCGCGAGCGCGCGGAGACGGTGCAGTTACGTATCAGCCGTGCCACGACGCTTGCGTCGCTAAACGATGAATACCACTTCTACAGTCCGGCGCTGATATACGCATTTGTCCGTCTGATGGGCCGAGAGCCCTTTATGGACTTTCTGGAGGTGTATGGTAGGCAGGTAACGCCCATAACACTGAAGTTCACTAAGCCTATCTTCCGTGGCATAAACGTAGATACAGACCCAACGTGGAACTACGTCTTGTATGGCATGGAGAGAGCGCCTTGGGCTGCCTATAGAGAATGGATGGGCACGCTGGCCTTTCAAGATTGGGACCTGCGTCTGATCACTCGGGTTCGATGGCAGCCCATTATGATCGCCGACCCACTATTCCTTGAGAGGTCGTCAGTCATACCTGTACGGGCACCTGTTGTGCCAATAACCATGTTCGACCTGGAGACTAACAAGGGTAACCTGTTCTTCCAGACCGGTCGTAACCCTATAATTCATCTGCCGCAGTTAGTTAAGGGCAAGGCTTTTCATCATACTCAGATCTTCGCACGAGCATTGTTTGCTGGCGAAGATCCGTATGTGGCAGTTGCCAAATGCTACCCAGGCGACATACGAATGATTGAACTTGGTGATCGCTACTCTACAGCTAAGAAAGAGGGTAGAGTTCAAATTAGCGATCCATCCACGTATCATGATGTAACGGAACAGGAAATGTCACTGGATCAAAAACAGTTGTTCCAGCAGTACTATCAACAAGACTGGCGCAACTCAAAGAAGGAGAGCTAGATGAAGACTGTTACACTGGTTCCCGTTGCTGATGGCTTTTCGGCCAAGATCAAAGCGTACGATAAGGCCGGTAACGAGGTGGAAGTTTCGAAGCTTGTCTTTGAGCCCACGTTCTTCCGCAGCCGTGACTCGGCAACACTGGCCTATATTCGTATCGACGATGATAAGGCCAATACGACGGCTTTGCTTAGCGTGCGTGGCAGCAATGGTCGTGTGGCGATTGACTATCCTGTGGCTAAGGATGAGCCGGCACCGGCTGTCAGTACTCGTACTATGTTGTCCTGAGCCTACGTCACTGATAGGTTGTCTGAGTCATGTCAGAGATAATCAAATCAACAGATCAGCTTAAACAGCAGATTGAAGATCTGTGGGCCTCGTTGGGCCTGCCAGCGCCTGTTCGTATGCCTGAAGAGCCGTTTGATATATCGGCAACTCCAGCGTGGTGGGTTGTGGAGGTGCTGGATTACGCCAAGCCTTCTCTCAGCCGATTTGCCGATATAGGCGCACTGCGAACATTCTTGAAGCAGGCGCTATCGCGCAAGGGCTGGCTGTTTGTGTTCTATGGCGTTCAATCTAAGTTGACAACATGGCCACATCATCTTGTGCTAGCCACAGGCGAGATGCTGCCGTTGTTTGACTCGTTGATGCCAACAGTTAATGAGGAGGGCTATTTTGGTGAAGAGGATATCAACATAGCCGACGCCTCAGGCAATTCTTCTGTAGTGGCCGCAGATGCGTCAGCGTCAGTGATGACTGACGACGGTGAAATAGACACTCCCGACGAGGAACCTGAGGACGACTTTGACGATGATGACGGATAGCTAAAAAAGACACCACACGGTGTCATAATATTATGCAATGGGTCTTCAGTTGCTATCAGCTGAAGACCTTTTTCTTTACGTATTGGCTGTTGGAGTGGACAGCCGATAGGCGCGTAGAACGAATTTACGTTCCGGTGGGTAGGACAAATGGAGCGACATCGATGGAAAACTTGCTTCACAAGGAAGTCTATGGGCCGGGAACCAGGCACAATCTAACCCCGGTGCAGGAGGAGTGGGCGAATGCCACTGAAGGCCACAGCGGTGCTCGCGCTGGCTTTGGGATACTGGCCTACAAAGCTCGATCTAGGTCGGGCGGGCTACATCCCAGCTTACTGCCACACGACCACGTGGACGTGTTGGCTATGCGTATGTTGAACGTTCCGCCTGAAGTGAGTTTCTCAGGTGGACACAAGAAGAAGACTTGGGCTCGGCCCTATCGTTTCGACGTGACGCTGCACGAGTTGCATCGAATGGCTGACGGAGGCGTTGAGACAGTGCTGCCAAGGCGGCCGGTGACGTGGGATACGCTGGAGCGTCCACGCCAATCCGACTACCGCTACGAACTGTGCGAGTATCGTCCTGGCACAGTAGGGGCGGCGCTGTGTGATGCCATCGCCAGCGCAAAGAATCCGGCTATGATTCGTTCGCCGGGTGCTGGGTTTGTCACGTTTGTTGACACACCCGTCAGGCTGGAAGTGTGGTTGGAGGACGACGCGGGAAAGCTGCCTATCTTGCGGCTGCCGCGTAACAAGGAGTTCAAGCTGCTGGTGGCCGAAGGTGAGCAAGTCACCGCCGACCAACCAGTTGTGCAGGCAATGGAAGCCTGCAAGTATGGGCGCATACGCGTGGAGAATGGAAGAACCATGTTTGTGCGCCAGCCCACGAAGAACTGGGTACCGCTTGATAGGGAAGATCTGCTCCGCACTGGCAATCTTATGACCAGGCGGCTGATCAACCATGAAACTGGTCCGATGGCAGATTACGGACAACTGCCGGCGGCATATCTCCGCATGACGGCTGAATCGGTTGAGCATGTTATCTCCGATATGACAGTGTCGGATTCGCTCGTCGACGAACTTCGTCGTGTACTGGGCCCTGCCGGGGCGCTCAGTGCAAAACCGTTTACCGTGCGTGCGCCGGCCGCCGGGGCGATTGTCGAATTTATTGACACGGACCCCACAGTGTACGTCGCGCAATGGCCCGACGGTAGCGTAGTGTACATCCCTCGGGCCTATGCGCCTGATCTTGGGATGTTGGATAAGGAATTTCAGGCGGGCGAACCAGTATGCAACTGGATGCCGAGGCGCCTGTGGACACGTAGCGAGATCAGAGCATTGGGTTCGTTGCTGCCCGTGATGGCGGCTGCCTACATCCGCGACTCGTTCGCCGAACCCAATTCGAATGGCAACAATTACTTGGTTCCTGCCAAGTGGTTACCGCCATCCGCCTGCTCCCTCGCATACGACGTACTGCTTGACTTTCGTGGTCTCGAACGCTTTTACGTGCCTGAGCTCAAGGTGTTTGTGTTCGGCGCATTGGCGAATAACCAGCAAGCTGACTGGGAGTTCGTAGCCAATGGCGTCGGATATCACCTTGGGGGCGGGGCCGTGAACGTCGATTCCTATCGAGAGAACAAAGCAACACAGTTGACGTAGGCTCAACTGTGCGGGGAAGGAACAAGGCAGGAGCGAAACGGCCTGCCTTGTTCCCTTTCCTTTAGCTATGCTGAATGCTAGACTAGTGGCCGGAGGTAAAAGGTCATTATGTTAGCAAAAGCTAAGCGTGATTTTAGTAGTCGATCAGACTGGTCACCGATCGCACAACCCCCGGATAAGGCAGGTGTAATGGCACATACACCTGATCCGAGCAAATATCATAAGCACGCCTCTGGTAGAGTCATGTTGCCCAGGGCTACTCGCGGCGGCACTTCCAAGGTCATCGATCACAGCCGCGCTGGTGTGATCATAATCGATCCAACCAATCCAATAACGGGCGAAGGCGGCACCGTTATTGACTTGCGTAAGTTGACTAAAGCCGCCTGTAAGCAGGCAGCCATGAAAACAGACGATCCGGAAGAAGCTTTTCTGTTGGCCATGGAAGCCAGTAACGCACAGGGACGTGTGAAACACAAAACCCTGCAGGTCGTACCTGACTTTGAGCAGATGCAAGAGGTAACACCCATGAAGTCTATGTGGGACGAAGACGACGGTGCCGAGGAAGAACAGGCTGAACAAGCTGAGCGTAGTAGCTCTCGAAGTACTGCGGCCAATCGTGGCAGCAAATGGCAACCTCAGAAGGTACAACGTAAGCCGGCGCGACGTGAGGAAGTTGAAGAGTATGCCGACGACGTTGATGAAGAGGTGCAAGAGCCGGTGCGAGCTCGGCCAGTCAAGCGAAGGCCTGTTAAACAGGCTTCACGGCCGAAGGTCAAAAGCCAGCGCATCAAGGCCATTGAAGACAGCATTCAGCAGTTGACCTCTGTTGTCACCGCCTTGGTCAAAGCCCCTAGGCCGTCACAAGCGCCTGTCGAATCCGTAGAGATTCCAGAGCCTGTGGACAACTCTAGAACGGGCCTTGAGTTCTTGGCAGCTGACCCTGTAAGCCCAACATACGACGCTGTGTTCGATCTTGGTGTTGCCGGCTTGCATCGTTATCGATTCCACAAAGTGGTCAAATCAGGTATCTGTCTATCGCTTATTTACGACGACAGATACAAAGAAGGTAGCAGGTTCGCTCCAGCGCCTACTGGTAGGAATCGTATAATGGTAACAGTGCCCACCCTGTCCCGGCAGGCTTTCTGTGTCATTGTGCCAGAGTTCCATCAGACGATAGGTTGTCTTGAGATCATCAACCTTATCATCGTACCTGCAGAAACCGAGGTGGACGATGGAACGACCTGACACTGCCGAGCGCATGGAAAAGCGCGGAGTCATTGAACCTGGCATCACACCGGCAGAGCGACCTGCAGATAAGACTGCGGAACAGCTGGAAGAGCATGTTGTTGCTAGGGCATCTAAAGTGGCTAAGGAAAGCTGCTAAGCTGGCCCAACACACGGAGGTCGTAGATGGCTGACTATATGCAAGGTATGTTTGGGTCACGCTCAGGCAGCGGGGCCTTCCCCAATCCGTGGCAGGACATTGCCAGCAGCATGATGCCTACCGGCATTCGTGAAATGCTGCGTTGGGGTGAGTTCATATTCCAGAACAACTCGACATATCGAATGGCAATGGAGCGGATCATTGCCTACTTTCTTACAGCCGTTGAGATAGGCGCTGTGGATACTATCTCGCGTCTAGGCGATGACGAGAAAGAAAAGTATAGAAGCTTCTGCGAGGACCGAATCCACATACTGGACGACATACAGTCACTAGACCGCGACTGTATCGCCTACGGCAACGGCTTTACGTCATTTGTCGTACCGTTCCAGCGCTTTCTGGTATGTCCCAAATGCTACAACCAGTACTTGCTGCGAGAGGTTGACGGGCATTCTCAGTTCAAGTTCAAGTGGGACAGGTTCAAGTTCATTGCCACATGCCCGAACTGCAAGACAGGCAGCGGCTATCGTGGTGAGTGGATCGTTAATGACCAGCCTGTCAATCTGGAGCAGTCGCTCAGTCTCAAGCACTGGTCCCCGCACGAGATAGAGATACTCACAGATCCGTATACCGGTGAACGCGCTTACCTGTGGAAGATTCCGCAGGACTATAAGCAGCAGGTCACCAATGGCGATATGTTCATTCTCGAGCGTACGCCGCTGCCTGTTATCGACGCCATAAGCAAAAACCAGCTGTTCATGTTTGGGCCTAACGTATTGTTCCATATGATGGAGCCGACGTTATCAGGCATACCCAATCGTGGATGGGGCCTGCCCAGGTCGTTGATTAACTTCCGTGACGTGTTTCACTGCCAGGTTCTGCGCAGGATGAATGAAGCCATTGCCATGGACTTCATTGTGCCTTTGCGTATCATCACGCCTGAAGTGCGTAACGGAAATCCTATGAGTCAGGGCGCTCTAACTGATCCGCTCATAGGGATGTCTGGTAGTGATTTCACGTATCAGATGCTCGATGCCTTGCGCCGACGTCGACAGGACCCTGCCAGCTGGCATGTGGTATCGCATCCTATTCGATACCATCTCGTTGGTGGCGAGGCTGCCAACCTGGCACCGCGTGATCAGATCGAACAAGCTAACAACACGCTGCTTAATGGCTCAGGTGCGCCTGTTGAGTTCCACCAGGGAACAATGCGTCTTGATGCCATGCCCATTTCCCTGCGGCTGCTAGAGGCTACGTGGAGCCATCTACCGGCCAGCAACAATCGCTTCCTGTACTGGTTTGTAGAGCAGGTCAGCCAGTTGTTGTCTTGGGAGCGTGTATCTGCCCGTATGCGCCGCGTTACATACGCCGACGACGTACAGAAGCAGATGATGATACTGCAGTTGTCCATGGGCGGTGTCATAAGTCAAACCACGGCATTGCGTGCGCTGGGTATCGAATACAAGGACGAGGTTCGCGGCATTGCCGAAGAGTCTCGATTCCAGCAGGAGACGCAGGCCAGGGTTCAAGAGGAGATGGATCAGTCTGCCTTTGGTGAGCAGATTGCCAAGGGACAAATGCCAGCACCGGCCGGCGGAATGCCTCCTGGCGGCGTTCCAGCCGGCCCAGGCGGCGCACCTGCTGGTCCTGGCGGTGCAGCCGGTATGCCTGGCGGTCCTGTGTCTGCGATGCTGTCATCGGCTAACGTGCCTATGTCGCCGCAGGATATAATGGCTCAGGCTGAAAGCTTGGCCAATCAATTACTAGCGCTGCCTGAGTCCCAGAAGGACAGTGAGCTGCGACAACTGAAGCAGAAGAACAACATGCTTCACGCTGTCGTGCAGGAGAAGATGGAAGAGATTCGCTCTCGTGCACAAACAGCCGGCGGCGCAATGCTGCTTGGTCAGCAGCCAGCCCAGCAATAAAGGCGTGTTATGGGCCGCTTACTGTTTATCTGCCCAAGCTACGGCAAGTTCGTATACAGTCGTCGTGCTGTGGCCAGTTTTCTGCAACATTCTCCACCAGACTCTTTTGCGCTGGTTGTTGATGATTGTTCTCCTGGCTTTGATCAGCAGAACTGGGCTGCCTGGGCTCATGACCTACCGCGCGACCGTATTCAGATCTATAGGTTTGGTCGACAAGACGGCCTTACTCGCTCGTGGAATCACGGCCTGACCTACGCAAGGTCGCATGGATTCACATACGCCATAGCGGGTAACTCAGACATCATATTCACACCGGGTTGGTGGGAACCTGTGCGAGCAGGACTGGCTGGTGGCTGGCATTTGTTGGGCCCGATAACTAACGCGCCTGGAAGAACCAATAGGCAGCGTCAATCAGTTACACGTTATCTGCCCGGCTATGTCACATCTGACGATCCTGCAGACCTGGCAACGGTAGCCGCAGAGTTACAGTCTAGGCACGCTAGGACAGGCATAGTCTCCAGCAAGATCAATGGCTACTGCACAGTAGCTAGAACAGACGTGTGGTGGGCTGGAGCGTTTAATAAGCAGTACGTGTTTGACCCTAAGTACAAGCTGACAGGCAATGAGGACGAGCTTCAAACACGCTGGCTAACTAGACGTTTCAGGATAGGCTTTGTGCCATCTAGTTTTGTATTCCACTACAGAGCTGTGTCGCGTGGCGACAAACACAAGCATACGGGCTGGTACAGAGCGTCTAGTGCTGAGGAGCCTAGGCAATGTCCGGTACCGTAGTCTACACAGCAATCTTCGGCCCAATGGTGGCTAAAGATCATCTGTATCTGCCCACTGTCTCACCCGGTACTCGTTGTGTTGCCTTCATGGATGTGAAGACGCCACAACGACTATCTGGCTGGGAGATTCTGCCTTCTGTATTCAGCCATGTGAATGCCCAGCGTAAGGCCAGACAGCACAAGTTGCTGTCTCATGTTGTGTTTCCATCTGCCGATTACACGCTATGGGTGGATGGCAACTTCACACCGTTGTGTGATCCAGAACAGCTTGTGCAGCGCTATCTGACAAGCACAGATATTGCCGTGTTCAAGCATCGTCAACGTAGCTGCGTGTACGAAGAACTATCCGCATGTCTGCGTCTGAAGAAAGATGACCCTGTTGTTATGCAGCGTCAGATCTTCGGATACAAGCAGGAAGGCTATCCTGCCAACAACGGTCTGGCTGAGACTTGTGCATTGATTAGACGACATTCAGACCAAGTGCGTGTGTTCAATGAGCTGTGGTGGCATGAGTTGTCTAACAACAGTGTCAGGGACCAGCTCAGCTTTGATTACTGTGTGTGGAGGCAAGGAATGCACTACACGACATTTTCACAGGATCGTTTGCATTGTCCTTACTTCCAAGGGAGAGCGCACAGATGAGTCAGGTTGGCATCTTGGCTGACTACAGCAGTACAGAGACAAGAAGTTGGCTGCAGTCGGTTGCAGACTATCTGGTGACTATTGGACACGAAGTGAGCTGGATGTCACCAACGCCGTCACGACGAAACTCATACTCGGTGTGGGACGTACGCGTGAACTATGGCGATCAGCTAGACACACTGAAGAAGTGGCACAAAGAACAACAGGTGATCTTCACAGGTGTTACTGATCTGTACAAGGAACTGAAGGCTGAGCCATGGCAACGAGAATTCGCCATATTCACGCCAGACAGGATGAAAGATAGGCATTGGGAGTTCCTACGCTTCTGCACGGGTATACTATGCGGCAGCTCGGCAACTGCTGCTGAGTTTCTGCGTGAAAGCCCGATGTTCAATCCCATTGTGCTACAGTGGATTCCTGATGTAGCCACAGCGAACATGGCGTCGGAGCCTAGCATACTGGTGTATGCCGATTCGTATACCATGCGCACACAGGCTTCAACCATCTTCAATGTCATCTCCATGCTGCTAGACGACGAACCTATTCGTGTCACGTTGTGGCTGGATGAATACAGCTCCAAACGATTGCGTTGTCCTCAACTGAATCAGTATGGAGACAGGGTGACTATAGTCTCTGGCCCGTCTGAAGATGTAAGGCACGACTTGTATCTTTCACATCAGGCCATCTATTATGCCGGTGTATCGTCCCTGCAGCTGTACTTAACAGAGATGCTGCTTAGCGGTACGCCTGTGATTGCACCTAACTGTGTACAGACTGCTGAGCTGTATGCGGACATTCCTGAGGTGCTGCTGAAAGGCGAAACTACTGTGCTGTGGCCCGACATACACAGCATGAGCCCGAACCTGGATGTGTTACGTGAGATAGTTCACGGCATGTTCCACATTCGTGCAAGGTTTTCCAGGCTCAGGGCTATGGCAGCAGAAGTACGCAGCAAACTGCTTAGTAAGCAATCGGAATCGCGTGAATTGCTGTCGTCGCTGATCTCGCCTAGACTGGAAGAAGCCATAGGAGACAACGTATGGACTCGAAAGATCTAGGCGAACAGGCCGCTAAGAGAGTGGCCAGACGTACCTCGTTACTACCCGTAGCTACACAGGAGCACCGCGATGAAGTCAATAAAGCGCTGACGGACAAACCAACCAATTCGCAGCCGCCATGGCTGTACGGTCAGAAAAGGAAGCCGAAGACATGAGCGGGCGTTTTGCCACTATCTTGCGCGATGCGTGGAAGACCTTTTCTGTCCGAGAAAGGTCAGCAGTTCTGCGTGTTAAGTCCACGGAGCCACCTAAGCTTCCTGCTTCGGGCAAGATGACGGTGACTCTTGCTGAGATGATTGATCGCTGGATCATATTGCGGCTTAAGCTTCTCAGCCTGAGCGATGACGAGCTGTCGTCAAAGTACGCAGCCGTATCCGAGCTGGCGAACAACTGCAGTTGTAGCCTACTCAAGGCCTTTGATATGCAGACGTGGCTAGACTATAAGGAAAATGGCAGTAACGTCAATTTCTTGTTGCGCACTCATGCCAAGCTGGCCGAGCCGATAAATAAGTTGGACAAGATCCATTTGGAGTTGTGGGTCTTAGAGACAAAGATACGCAAGTACACGTACGATCCTGATCAGTTCACAATGCAGCAATCGTTAGAGTACATTCGTACGTCTATGCGTATACGCGAACTCAACGACTTGCGATCAGCAGTGAAGAACGACATCAATGGCTTAGCCGGTGCTGCCGTTGAGCCGAAGATCTACAAACAGTAACAAGTCATTCTGAAGGAGTGATCATGCAGAAGTGCTTTACAGAGTTTTTGTGCAATCTGCTATATCCGAACGGCGACATCCCGGCGGATGTGCGCAGCTTTTGTAGCGGCGCTGACGCGTATCTGTCCAGGGTTCGTCCTGTGGGTCTTTCCTACGGGCCAGGCACTGGCAACTACACGATTCAGCTGGCAAACGGTCAGCAGTTTGCATTGGCACCTGTTCAGGGCGTCAGTGCGCCTGTTAGCGGCGTTTGCGCGGTCACTGGGCGTATTCCGTCTGTGACCGGTGGTTTGCCGCCCGCTGGCGAAGTTCGCGTAAGCGGTTAGCCAGTAACAGTTTGCGGACGATAGGGCCACTCAGGTGGCCCTTTTTCATTGGTGAATTTAATTAGCGCTAATTACATCTCACAGGTGCCGGATGGCCAAAATTGACGCACGTCTTATCATCGAAGTCTTGAAGTACCTGTTTCGCGAGTACACCGCTGCAATGTCGTTGGACAGCGAGCAGGTCAAATCGGTCGAGGTCAAACGCTTCCTTCGTTGGTGCCTGGCGCATGATCAGCCAGGTGTCAGTCTTGCTTTGCTTTCCAGAGATCCGCCAGAGGGCCTGGCTTTGGGCGCGGACGAGTGCGCATATCTACAGGCTATATTCAGCGACAACTACGATGCGTTTGCAATGCTGCTCAGCTTTTGGGATAGCATCAGCCGTTCTGCGCAGCCGCCTGTGAAAGAAACACCAATGTTTCTACACGTAGCCGTAACGGCGGGCTACGCTGGTGAGAAGGCTTGGCAGGTGCAAACGAGCACGAAGTTCAAGCCTGAAGAGCGGCTGACTGAAGGCTTCTTGTGCACACAGATCAAGTTTGCCACGGAAGGCCTAATGGATCTTGTTCGTCAGATGGGATTCAACAGGCTCAGGGACGAGCAGGCTGTTGCTATGGGCAAAGGACCCATAGCCTCTATACAGCGTGAACTGCAGCAGGAGCACGAGACTGATGGCCTTTGATCTTCCTGAAGACTTTTGTCGGTTCATAGCTAATGAGTCAAGCAAGCTGGCCTTTGTGCATTTCGACCATATAACGTCTGAGGACCGTAGGCGTTTATCTGCTCGAGCAACACTAGGCTATAGCGCACCTGGTTTCAGCGTAGCTTTCACGTCTGACATGGTCGTACTGATCGATATGGCTTCTGGTCGAAGCATGTCAGTAGCCATGCTTACTGCTGCCGGCTTCAGTCCAGCGCTACAGCGAATATTGTTAGGCTTTTATGCTGTAGGCATTAGGCTCATATATTTCTCGTTCAACTACGGCTACTACGATCAGCTGCGGTTGGACGATGAAGAAGAATCTGAGCTTGATGGCTACCGTGATGATGACGACGAAGAAGAAGATGAAGATGAAGATGAATACGAGTCTAATGACGAAGAGTCAGAGTATGAGCCAGAGGACGAGCCAGAGGACGAGTCAGAGGATGAAGAGGAAAACGCATCAGACGACCTATTTCATTGGGTGGCTGTATCTGATACGCCTGCTAACGACTCGCCTGATGTCATCCGAGCTGACCCGCCGCCAGGCTCTACGCCTTCGTCGTCATGGTAGCCGTTATCTAGCCGCCTAGGTAATGCAGACGCCCTTCCGTATAATGAAAACTAGCTAGCGCAGTAACGGAATCCACAGGGAAACAGCAACAATGTTTGTATTCCGTTCCGACGACACGGAAGGGCGTCTGCAAGAGATTGCCAACGCCATAAACGAACTCTACGAACTACAGTCCACTCGGCAGCTTGTCGACTTTGGTCAATTACAGACCATGGACATGCGGCCGGTATCATTGCGTATACCTGCCGCATTGCATCAGGCGCTCAAGGACGAATCGCACAAACGGCGCACAAGCCTTAATCAGCTGTGCGTTGCTCTGTTGAACAACATTTCGGGGACGGATCCCGTAGGAGCTTAGTAATGCCAATTGTCAACGTGTCGGATCTAGGTCAGCTCGCTGCCTCGCTGCCCGATAGCTCAAAGGCAACCTCATCGGCATTGGACAGCATTGCTAACTCGCTGTCTACCAATCGGCCGTACACGCCTTTGACTCAGCCAGGACCTGCACGCGGCAATACACCGCAGCTGGATGCCAGGCGAGCCAATCCTGCGCCTGAGTTCACTGTCGGTCCTGCCAACGGCGTACCGCTATTTGGACTAAGCTCTTCTGGCAATACAGATCGTGGCTTATCCGACGCAATGCTTGGCCAATCTGCGGCCTCGGCCTTTTTTGGCACGCCGTCATGGCAGCCCGTGTCTACACCGCCGCCTCCTCCGGTTCCGGCACCTGCGCCTGAGCCAACTCCTGCACCGGCCGTAGCCAACATCAAAGATCCTGTTCCTGAGCCGACACCTGAGCCTGCCCCTGCACCTGCGCCTGTTCAGGCTAAGGGACAAGCAGAGCCTTTGCCGGCCAACTGGGGTCGTCTTGGCAATCGTGGTGAAGAGATGGCTGCTCGTGAGCGTCGTTACATGCGCAGTACGCTTCGTAATGCCAGCCCTGAGGCATTGAAGCGTTATGGCGGCAATGTGAGTGATCGCTTCACACCGGAGCAGATACAGCAGCTGCAGGCTGATCGTGCAGCTACACGCGAGTATGCACAGGCTAAGTCTACAGCCGATCTTGGTGGTGCTATGGGTGGTCAAGAGTCACCTATTGCTCAGAAGACATTCTCTGGCCCACCGCCGTCTGTGGACTCGTCTGCCAATGGTTTGCACGCAGCTACGAGAGGTCGTTTGCAGTCTGACCCAGCGTTCAGGCAGCTACAGAGTGAAACACGGGCCATTGCTAATGCTGGTGGCCCTGCGTACCGTCCTCGTCAGTCTACTGTCATGTCTGGCACAGCTCCTGGTATGCCTTCGTACAACGGACCTGGAGCTATTCCGATACCTGCGGATATAGCTGCTGCCAATCCTATGCCCACAGCTGGCCCTATGCCTGATGTGGCTGGTCTTGGTACGGCTGCGGCCATTAACGTCACGGGCAACAATGCACGTAATCAGATGGGCAGCACTTATGTACAAAGGCCTGTTCCGCAGGCTGCACCTGCTCCTGTAGCAATGGCTAATGTGAAAGACACTGTGCCGCCTCCAGCGCCGCCGCCGTTACCGAAACCTCCAGCACCGGCACCTCAAGCGACTCAACCGGCTGCTCCTGCTCCTACGGTTCCTGGTGCTAGGCTGGCCCCAGGAGCGTCTACACCGCTACCTAGTGCTAATGTCGATACGTACGGATCTGTACCTAAGCCTCCTCCTGCACCTGCACCTGTTGCGCAAGCGCCTAAGCGTTCGATCTCTGTAACACCTTCGGCACCGAAGCCCATGGCGGCACCGGATTTCCCGACGAATATGTGGCAGGGTGGATACAAGCCTAAGCCTTCTCCTGTAACTGCATCTAGCCTACCCAAGCCTGCGAAACCGTTATCGATGAAGACTAGCGCTCGTTTTGGTTTCCGTAGGCAGGCTCCTATGTATGCGCCCAGGCCTATGGCTGCACCGCAGGCTCCTGCGCCGACTCCTGAGCCTTTGTCTGTTGGTGCATCTGCGCCTATACCTGGTATGGCCTCTATGAGTGCCAGTGTTCCCAAGCCGCCTATCTCTATTGGTGCATCTGCGCCCATAGAAGGTATGGCTGCTGCGAATGCTGCCGCACCTGCTGGATCGCTTTATGGCGGATCGCTGGCTTCTAGGCTTGGCATAGGTGCAGCTTCTATGATGGCTCCTCCATCTCCTGCATCAGCACCTGCGCCTAACGGTGGCAATATGCTTGCAGCTGCACCTGAGCATCCTGCAGCCAATTTCACTATGGATGACGCGGCTCCTGCATCGGCTATGGCCAACATAAAGGACACGATAGAGGAACCCGTACAGGCTCCTGCTACGCCTGCGAGTGGTTATCCTGCGTCCTATGGCCGTCGCCGCATATTTAATGGCAATGGCCCGATTCGTCGTTTCATACAGTCACGTCGTAAGTACGGTATGCACTTGTCCGCAGAGAAGACGGCCATCTTGCACGCATTGGCAGAGACTATTATCAAGCGTGCATGGCCGTACAGGAAGCAGCAGGCTTTTGTCACACTCGTAAAGCTTGCACAGCGCATACATGATCTGAACGACGTACGTACGGCTGTAGGTCTAACGTACCCAGAGAAGACAGCTTCTCAACAGGCTGAGCTTTCCATTCGCTTGGCTAAGGTTGGTGTGCGTGCTTACTGCACTGGCAGCAAGTAACATCTATACGTCTTTTCTTCCCAGGAAGGGAGCATTGTCTTATGTCACTTGCACCTGGCACGCAACCAGCTATGCAGAATATGACTCTTAGGCCTGCAACGCCTACGGCTACGGCTATGGGTGTTAATGCTGCCGCTACATCTGGTCCTGGTGGTCCTGGTGGTGCAGCTACGACACAGGGTGTGCAGGAGGCAGCGGCTATACAGCAGCAGAGGACGATTACTCCTCAGCCAGCTGCTCCTCAACCACAGCAAGCTCCTCAGGCTCCACCTCCGCAGGCTGCACCCGCACCTATGCCTCCGCAGGCACCGACGAAGGGATTCATGCCTAACTCACAGGGCAGTGTTACGTATGCTCCTGGGCAAGGTCCGGTTACTGAACAGGTGCCGGATATCAATATGATGCCTGAAGTGCATAGTCAGCCTACAGGAATTCCAGGTTGGCCCGGTGGGCCCTCACAGGGCTCTCAGGGACTTAAGCGCCCAATTACGCCTGCAGGGCCTAAGGTGGCCTCTACATGCGTCTCCGTTGGTTTAACGCCCGCTTCATTGGCAGGTATGGCCACGGATAGTTACAAGCGTCCGCCTGCTGGTGTTAAGCCAGATAAACCGGGTAAGAACAGGAAGTCGAAAACCCAAAAAACGCAGGAAGATACTATGAAGGTATCATCGCTAGGAAAACGTGCTGCTGTATCGTGCAAACGCGCTTCGATTGGCGGTGGTGCATTGGGCGCATTGATAGGCACACTCGGCAACGAGGCTGTAAGTGCTAATGATGCATTGTTGCATTCAGGCCCGGCTGGTGCTGCCGGTAGCATGGCGGCTGCGCCTATGATCGGTGCAGGCGTTGGTGCATTGGCGAATGGGCGTAAGGGTTCCATTCGTGGATTGCTGGCTGGCCTTGGATTTAATGTCGGTAGCAACCTGGGTCTGGCTGCCAATGACAATCCGCATGCCGGTGCTCTTGGCGGTGCATTGGGTGGTCTTGGTGGTTATCTAGGTGGCCTCTATATGACGCCTGACGAGTCTGAAGAGTCTAAAGAGAAAGCGGCCGGTATATTCTGGAAGGATCTCGCCAAGCCTGTGCCCATTGCATCCAACATTCATGACTCTGCCGGCGGTTTGGGGCAGATCTTTCTGGATGCAGCACGTACAAAAGAGCCGCGAATGCTAACGCGATTGTTCTCATCTCCGGCACGTGACTATGCCACTGTTGGACGGGCGATAGATCGTAGTTATGCTCCGACAAAGGTGAACAACCCTTATCTGCGTTCGATGCTTGCCTCCATGGCGCTACGGGATATGAATCCATCACGTTATACGGACTCTGATGCTGCCGATCCTGCTACACCGGCAGATGAGTTTGAGTCGTGGCGGCTTACAGACGAATTCGAAGCGGACGAGGTAGCAAAGGAAAAAGCCAAGTCCAAGGCAAAGCCCAAGGCAAAGAAGAAGACTGCTGCAGTCAAAAGTGCATTGCCTAGCTTGGAAGAAATCCGCAATATGCTTGCACCGGTTAAGCCTGTGTTTGAGCATAGCCCCGAGTTCACGACGGCTGTTAGTCAGCGGCCTATTACACCGCAGTCGATACTGCAATCTACGCTGGCTGGCGCTAAGGATCAGACGGCGTACGACGAATTGTTGGCAGAGTGGCGTAAGGCCCCTGTATCACAGTTCAGTGAGCTGGCTGAGAATCCTGGCGCAAGCTGGGGTGAGTTCACTAAGGCACCTATGGACTTCGCTAAGAAGTATCCGTGGCCTACAGGGCTTGGTGCAGCTAGCTTGGTTGGTCTTGGCGGCATTGGTGCGTACAAAGCCATGCGGCCTAAGAAGAAGGTCAAGACGCTGGGGCTGGACGACAAGCAGGCCTCGATGAAGTTCTGCTGCGCATATGCAAGGCTGGTCAACGGAGGCTGACGATGGCATATGCACAGCAATCAATGACGGAAACGACGCTGAAGGTGGTTGAACTGGGATGCAAACTGGGCAACGGCATTACTGAGTTCATCCGTCGCGGGTCGATGTACTACGGACCGCTTGTACGCAGCATCGACCCGGCCGAGTGCCTGGGAATCGACATACAGGAACGCTTTCGAGCGGATCTTGAGTCTCGTAGGTTGCGCTTTCGGTGCTTGGATCTCACGGCAGACGGTGCTTTGGAAGAGCTGCCCGAGGCGGATTACTATCTGGCCTGGGACTTCTTGGAGCACCTGCCCAACATGGAATGGGTTAGCGCGGTGATTCAGGTCATGCTTCGCAAGGCCAGGAAGGGCGTGTGGATCAGAATGCCCAGCTTCGAGCAGGACAAGGACACCGGCGAGGGTGTTCTCAGGGCCATGGGCCTGCGATTCTCTTGGTCCGTATGGCACGGACACAAATGCCACGTGCTCGTCTCAGACGTGGTGCAAGTCATCAACGAGTACAAGAGTGGCGTTGGACGCTCGTCGATTGCGATGAAGCTCCTGGCTGGCCGCTGTGTACGGTCCACCGATGACCCGTGTGTGGTACCCATTGATTCCCCAGTAGACACTGTCAAGTACGATGAGAAGCTCGGGCCTAAACCGATCCGCGACTTGAACCCCGATGTGGTAGCTCAATGGGAAGTAGTAGTGACAATGTGAGGCCGCATATGCGGGTCCTCAACCACATTCGCGTGACGGGTGCTAGAAGGCAAGTAGCATGACACTAAGCCAGCTCATAGCGCTGATGACGCAGGGCATGCAGCCTATTGGTAAGCTGCAGGACAGCGTGCCTGGCAAGCTGCGTATCGACAAGCCTAGCAAGCCTATCGACAAGTCGAAGAAGGACACCAACGTGATCAAGAAGATCAAGTCTCCGAAAGCTAAGAAAAAGGCTGATGACTCGCGTCCGTACCGTGATCGAATAGAGATGTTCGGCCTTAATCAGGCGGGCAAAGTTCTTGGCGGTTATTACGATCAGGACAAGAACCATGGTGCATTTGGTGGCGGCGTTGAAGACGGTGAGACGTTGGAGCAGGCGGGTGCTCGTGAGTTCATAGAAGAGGCAGGCTACAAGCTGCACAATCCTCGTTTGCTGCCTATTGATCCGGTTACATTCGAATGGACTAATCAGGCTAACGATGCACGTCGAGCTAAGTATCGTGGCAGTCGCACATACTTCGGCACTGGTGAGGTCGGTGATCCTGTATCGGATGAAGAGCGAGGTACAGACACACGATCAGCCTTGCAGAATATACGCTTTCGTTCTCTGATCACAGCCCTACAGAACACCCGAATAAATCGTGGCATGAATCCTGCGGCTACAAAGGCGCGTAGAGCTGTGTTGCGTACATTGCTTGCGTCTAATCAATTGCCTGTGAGGGCTGCCGAGAAGTCAGCAGCCATACCAAGGGCAGCTATAGGCGCTGTACAGAATTTGATAGGTCGCAAGGCCTTTAAGGGTATATCACCAACTATGATCAGCACGCTGGCCAGTGTCAGCCACAACGAGCCGATCAGTCGCCGCCAGCTTATGAGTCTATTTGCAGACGTCATGACTAGCCCTGTGGCACGCAAGGGTTTGTCTAAGACTGTAGCTGCAGCGCCCACAGCAATCCAGATGGTGCCATCAGCTATCAATACGTTCACCGGACTCAATCCGCTGCCGTTCATTCGTAAATTACCTAGCGGTCTTCGACGGCTTGGAATAGGTGGCTCACTGGTAGGTGCCGGTGAAATAGGCCGCCAACTGTACAAGTCGCTCGTTAAACCTAAAGACTTGGAGAACTCTGCCATGCTTGCCAAAGCCAGTGAACATAAGACGATCCCTGTTGATCGCAATCTGTGTGAAACGTGCAATCTGTCGCCTTGTGTGTGCAAGGACGATGACAGCACAGAGAAGCTGGCTGAACTGTCCGACTTTGCCCTCAGTTTCCTGTTCACGCTGACTGACAAGGGCTACATGAATGCAGACATCATCAAGGCCGCTGAAACGGCCATACGAGTCACGCCTGAGTCTGCCGATGATCTCATGCCATTGATCAAGCTCAGCGGCCTTACTGATATCGTTAAAGGAACCATTAAAGCCATACCGTCGGCAACTGTCAAAGCAACCAAGTCTGTAGCCGATAAAACACCCGGCCTTGTGAAGAACCTTGTCGTTAAGCCTGTTGCACAGGGCGCTGGTGGTTATGCCTTGGGTGCCGGCTTAGACAAGATTACTGGCAAAGAAGATGGCACGTTTGCCAATACGCTCGGCGGTCTTGGTGCAGCTCATGGCGCTGTGAAGGGCATAACGAAGTCCCTGCCGCGTGTACCGCGAACGATAGTCGATAACACGCTGGGCGGTGCAATTCGTGGTAGTGGCGCCGGCTTTGCCTATGACGTTGGCAATAAGGCCATAACAGGTGAAGACAGCGATATGGCTCTTGCCGGCGGATTGGTTGGTGGAAGTGCCGGTGGACTTCGTGCTTCTCTTCGCGCAGGTAAGGGCAGGCAGCTCATAAGCAGAAATGGCATAGTGGATAAGGGATTGAAGGCTCTGAGCCTGCATCCGCAAACGCCTGTTGTCGGACCTATGGCCAACAAGACATTGAGCATGGGCGCTGGTCTAGCCACAGCCGATGCATTGATCGACAGGGCGCATGATGTAGGCGCTAACAAGCTTGTTGATGACATGGCGTCAGATCCCAATAACGAATTGGTACAGGCGATAATCAAACATCATGAAGAGCAGGCCGGTACTCCAGCAGACAACGCCCTTCGAGTTGAGCCTGCAGCTCCAGCGCAGCCTAACCCCCAGACAAATCCCATGACGCCTGGCAAGGTGCCGCCAGTGCCTATGCCTCAATACCCTGGGCCTAAGGGCGCTGTACCGCCAGTACCAATGCCTCAGATGCCTATGCCCAAGGGTGCAGTTCCTCCGGTGCCTATGCCAGATATGGGTGTACCTGGCAGCAATGCGCCTTCAGCGCAGCCTGCATCGCCAGAGCCTGCCGCACCGTTGGAGAAGCTGCCCAAGGCTAACGTGACGGGCACGGTAACACCTGAGCAACCCGCACAGACAACGCCTTTCGATCCGATATTCGAGATGCTTGGATATGGCCATTTGTCCCCACAGCAGAAGTGGATGACGACGATGGCTATACTGCCGTTGCTGTACGGCGGATACCAAGCTGCATCAGGCGAAGGTGGCGGATTGCCTATGGCAGCCGGCCTCGGCCTTGGTGCATTAGGCTTGTTTGGCCACAACATACCCGGCCCAATCGGACAGTACCTCGGCGGCAAGCAGCCTGAGGCTCCTGCCGTACCGCCTGAGGCAGCTGCTGTGCCTGCTAGCGCGGGTGGTGAAGAGACGCCTACTCCGTCAGCTGTGCCAGTTCCAGGCGCTGAAAGTCCGGTGCCCAGCGCTGCACCTGCGGCGGCTGTAGGTTCGCCTGAATTCATTGCCGCTCAGCAGCAATTCCCCTGGCTCATGAATGATCTGAAGGTCACACCAGAGGAATACAAGGAGTTGATGACATCCATGGCCAAGTATGGCTACACGCCTGAGAAGACCCTGGCGTTACTGCAGCGGGCTAATAAGAGCGAAACAATGCAGAACTATATTCTTAAGCAGCTTAAGCCTGCTCTGGCACAGATTCGAGCTAAATCGCAACAGGCAACAACCGTTGCCCCGAGCGCCTGATACTTTCCCTAAGCATTCACACACTATGATAACTGCATTAGGTTTGAGCACTCACGCGTTAAGACAACATCAGTCGCCAGGAGTAACCAAGGCCCGAGACAACATCACCACGCTGTAGTAACCAGTTGATACGACAACAGCATCTTCAGAGAGTAATCAAGGTCCCAGACAACAGCACGCACCCGGAGTAACCAATGTCCCAGACAACAGCACGCACCCGGAGTAATCAAAGTCTCAGACAATAGCATGCGACTTGAGTAATCACACGCCACGATAACATCACATAGTTTGAGTAACCAAATGCCGTGACAACAGCAGACCCCTGAAGTAACCACTTTACCGGATAACATCACCGTCCACGAGTAATCACACCTTACGACAACAGCATTGGTGGCGAGTAATCATCGGTCCAGACAACATCACGCAGGCCAAATAACCACTGCTCCAGACAACATCACGCTGTCCGAGTAACCAAAGACCGTGACAACAGCATTACACTCGTGTAACCAAACGCATCGATAACATCATGCTCCGAGAGTAATCAAGCCAAGCGACGACAGCACGACTGTTTAGTAATCATGCTCCCAGACAACAGCACAATGTCCGAGTAATCAGCCCCACAGACAACATCATTGACAGCGAGTAATCAAGCCAAGCGACGACAGCACGACTGTTTAGTAATCATGCTCCCAGACAACAGCACCCTCCGAGAGTAGCCACTGCTCCCAGACAACATCACAATGTCCGAGTAATCAGATCAACCGATAACAGCACTAACGCAGAACAGCCAATCAAGTCGATAACATCACCGACGTTGAGTAACCACCGACGACGATAACCTCAAGTACCGCGAGTAACCAAGGAAGAAAGATAACATCAACCCGTGCGAGTAATCATTGGACCCAATAACAGCAGGTCAAACGAGTAATCAACCTACCGGACAACAGCATCGTCCACGAGTAACCATGCCCCCAGACAACAGCATCCTCGTCGAGTAATCCTTAGCGCTGACAACATCCACTCAATTGAATCCCCACGCGTAATCAGCACCTGAGACAACCGCAGTCATCGGAAGTAATCATTGATGGCGACAACAGCAATAAGTGTGAGTAACCACAGCCATTGACAACTGCATGGGATGCAAGTAATCAAAAAACAAGACAACATCAGGCAGAACGAGTAACCAAACCACAAGACAACAGCATGCACCGTGAGTAACCATTGGCACTGACAACATCACTTCGCGCTAGTAACCATCAGTCTCGATAACATCAACCACTGCTAGTAACCACACACTCGGACAACAGAATTGAGGGGTACTAATGACCGGGATCGGAATTGCTTGGTACGGTGTCAAGGGCTGTCATGCCTATAAGTCCGATATCATCTCGACGGTCGGATTCAAGTTCGACATGCTTCGATCAGAGAGTGACAAGTTCTCTGACTTCTATGTGACTGTACGCCGTGGTGTCGATAAGACGTTTCAAGACGTTGCCAGGGACTTTGAGCTTGAAGATGGCGATCTGGTTGTGTTTATATCTTGCTACGCACCAGCCGACTCACAGTTGCCTGAGGCTGTTGCGCTTGACGAAGATCCGATAGCGTCTATGAAGCGCATGCTGGCCGATGAACGCGTTAAGTACGGTTCAGACTATTCCCTGATTCGCAAGTACGGTAAGACGTTTGTCACATGCTGCTCGACATGGCAGAAGGACATAGCTGACTCTGCGGCTAAGTGTGGCGTATGCATCGACAAGTGGTTTGTGTACGACCTGGAAGACATTCGATAGGCAGGACGCACCATGCAGATGAAAACCCTTACGACACTGGCTGAGGCTTGCACAGGTTACTCTGAGAGCAAACTGCCGTTGTTGCATAGGGTTTTCCGCTATCTTGTCTTCCTGCCTGGCGATCTTCGTTGGCTGGGCTGGGACAAGTTCCCATTCATGCTTGGATGGTATTCGTGGCGTAACAAGGTGTCGCTGGATGAGGCTCTACATGTCACGAACTCGCTTGTAGAGCCTGGCGACATACTGCTGCACCGTGACGAAGGCTATCTGAGCAATCTGGCCATAGGCGGCTCCCTTATCCACGCGGGGCTAGCCGTTGAAGATGGTATGTGCGTGGAAGCTATCTCCGAAGGCGTTGTGCGGCGATCTGCTGCACATTTGCTTTGGAGCGATTACTCGTGTGTACTGCGTCCGTTGCTGCCTGCGATAGCTAAAGAAAAGGCTGTCGAGACAGCTAATCAGCTCGTAGGCTTTCCCTACGACTACTTCTTCGACTTCAACGGGCCGAAGCACAGGGAGCTGATTGCACAGTACGGACCTGACGCCAAAGATCATGGCGTCCGTTTCTGCTGCACGGAGATACCCTACTTCTGTTACATGGACTTCATCAGCACGCTGCAATTGGAACGCAGACGTACACCCACGATGGCACATACTGCCCTGTCTTGGTGCGGACTGAGCACAGGCGAATGGGTCATCGATGCGGATATGTACATGCGCGCCAATACGGACATCGTGTGGTGCTCTAAATCCATGCAGCCGCCATTCGCTCAGGGCGAAGGCTACGAAGATAAGCTAGCTGCATACTGGCAGCGCTAGTCTTCTACGCACATTCTCTAGCTACAGCCATCAACAGTACAAGGATAATACTGTGTGTAACCCTGCATCCTTTGTGTTGACTAAAGACCGTGTGTTCTGGTCGAAGAAGACCAATAGGCACTCCGACATTATCGAAGAGTTCGACCTGCACTCAGCCGGCGTACGAGGCGCTAATACCGTCAGTGTCGAGCTGTCTCCTAAGGACTGGCAGTATGACCTACCGATTGATAGCTGGTTGTTCCGAACAGACCAGGCCGAGATCGATCTACCTGACTGGTACAACGCAGCTGATGCTGAACAACGTGTGCGTGCAGAGCTGCCTGAGTGGCGCAAGTACCACTGCTGTTCGATGGATAATCGGATTGAAAGCGCGCGGCAGTCCGGTGGAGACTATGTGATACAAGTTGCCGCACAATCAGCCCTGCAGTCTTGTGGCTGGAATTCTACGCAGGTCGCCAGACAATCGTCTGTCCAGTGCGCAAGCGAATATGCCATGCAACAGTCTAGCGACTGCTCGTACCAACAGGCTGCTGACCAGGCTGTTCAGTCATCAGGCTGGCTGTCCGTTCAACACGCCGGCAGCCAGGCAATGCAGAGGACATCACAGTCTTCTGTTCAGATTGCCACTCATTACGCCCTGCAAAGTGCGCACGATAGAGGTCTGCAAGTTGCCAACGAGTATGCAATGCAGCGAGCAGGCTATAGCGCAACACAGGTTGCGGGTAATTACGCATGTCAGCATGCAGCGTCAGAATCCGTTCAGATAGCCGGCAATGATTCTTCGCAAAGGGCCGGTAATCGTTCAGTGCTATCGATCGGACGTTGCTCTGTTCAGGTTTTTGGCGATGGTTCTACGGTGCGAGCCAAGGCCAGTACTGTGCAGATTGGTAGGTCACGTGAGCAGGCTCTAGAGCGTGTCACACGTGTCGTCGGAGAAGAGGAAGCCGACAAGTGGTACTTCTTCGAATCCGGTGTGTGGAGTGAATGCACCGATGCGCAGAAGCTGGCAGCGGAAAAGGCGTTTAACAGGGCGATCGAGTGGGCACGTACACCGTTGCCCGACCCTGAAACTTACGTGACAGAAACGAAAGTGCCCAGTCGGGTAGGCGGATAGGCTTACGAAGTACAAGTAAGCCGAAAAGCAACAACCGTGGAACGACCAAAAGGGCGTATAGTAGAAAAGCCCAGGCTATGTGGACTGATCACCACTGCCGAGATAAACCGGGCACTCGTGGGGATGGCTCATCCTTCTGCACGCGGTTGTTGCTTCCTATGGAGCGGAGTGGGTGTTGGTAACACGGCAAGCGCAGCCGCAATGCGCTTATTGTTGCCAGCATGGCACGGCTGAGGAGAGAAGCCCAAGGCGAAAGTACAGGCGAGGGACAATTCAGCAGTCAGATCGAGGCTGACACGCTCCACTAACTATTAGTCTTCGGAAGTTCCCTGCTGCTTGTGCGGCGTAGAGCCGTCTTCACAAATGGCAGGCCGACGAAAGTCGGACATCTCGCTCCTCCGCTGACTGGGCGAACGGCTCCTTGACAGTTAGCAATTGCGAAGCTCCTTGAGTGTGCGTGTGTGACGTAGCCAGTACAACGGTCAACAGCTGTTTCGTAGATGTACGGCTGGGCGATATTGAGAGTCGCACCGTTGTACTGGCTCGTCGTTTTGTTTACAGTCATCACCACAACAGTTACGGAGATACCCGTATGTACCTGGCGTTTTCACTCATCTTTGTTGGCTTCATTACGATGTGGCTTCTATTGTCATGGTTTGATCAGCGTAACGAGGCCACGTGCGGCTACCTACTCACCTACGTCGGCATGTGCTTTGAGCAGGAGGCTGAGATACGACAGATCTTGATTGACAAGTGCCCGAAAACGATGCTGTGTTGTTCAATCCAATCAAATGGCCGCTGCGCCGGCTTAGGAAGAAACCAACAGTCGAAGAGTTCAGCCATCTGTATACAAAGTAGTCATCCAAACACGGAGGTGAGGCGTGGAGAGATTCTTGTGGTGGTTCGACGCAACAATCGTTGCCTTGCTGCTAGTCGTCATATTGTTCCTGCTACTGACTAGCGGTTACTAGCCGTACACGTAACACAAAGGGAGATGTGATGGCAGACAAGATGCGGTGGAGGCGGGGTGATACGAACCCCGTTGTGGCGGCCGTACGCGCTGATACGGTCATCGAGATTGGTGACCTGGTGTGGCAGGACGTTGATAACGTAAAGCCAGCGTCACAGCTTGTGGATGTTATGTTGCACCATGCAGGGGAAGAGATTGATCTTCGCACTGAATTCGTCAAGCGTTTCCTTGGCGTGGCCATGCAGCGTAGTCGAGCCGGTGAGTATGACGATCTACGAGTGGCCACAACCGGCGCATTCGAATTCGATTGCGATCTTTACCCGTTGTTGATTGGCCAGCTGATCGGGCCGCACGTCTTGCCAGATCCGACGAGGCTGTTAAACCAGTTCGTTGATACGTTGTGCGACCACCACCTGTTCGCCATCGGACGCTGTTGCAAACGGGCCGTGAACGGCGGGACTGTCATTTTCAATATCCACTCAACGATCATGCTGGGTGGTTTACCGCAGTAGCAGCCTCTCCCAAACGAGGTGCTTCATGATTTGGCCCTGTATCCTCTTGCTGGCAGTAGCGCTGTCACTCAGCTACTGTGATTGCAGCAAGGCCATTGAGGACGATTTCCCTATTTATCGGGATCGTGAATCGTCCGCAGCCCCCTTAGCCGGGAATAAAGGCTGTACGAGGTATCCAACGGGATTCCCTTGAGACAGGCGTGGCCGACAGCCTCTCACTTGGTGACAGCTCGTGAGGGGCCGGGCTACAATCTCTTCGTTGAGGAGCTTGTAGCCCGTATTCGGCTATGCCCACCAACCATGAAAGGACTGCTAACATGAAGCGATTCTTGATCTCCTGCATTCTTGCGCTGTTGTCACTGGTGTGCCTGGCCGTTGTTGTGCACTACGGCAATCAGCTGCCGCTGACGGTCAACGACACTGTCGTTACGCGCGCCCAGGTCAACACAGCCTTCGGCGAACAATATCGTGCCTACGACACGTTGATCTATGGCACTATATTTCTGTGCGGTGTGTGCGGGTGGCTAGTATATCTCGGCGCGGCTCATGCCACATACGAGCCGGTAGAGTACAAACATCACTCACACACGCGGTACGAAGGCGACGACGAATACAACACTAGTGTTCAGCCGTGGAGATGTAATTAGCGCTAATTACATCTCGCACCTACCATCGCAGTTAGCTATAGTGTGGTCACAGGAGATAAAACATGATTTCGCCACGTGACCATTGGGCCATACTCGTCGACGTAACGACGGCTTGTCCACGCAACTGTGCCAACTGTCATCGGCTTGTACCGCACTACGACAAGCCTTGTGTTATGTCTGTCGAGCAGTTCAGGCAGGCTGTGCGATCACTTCGCGACTACGTTCTACGACCAGGCAATCCAGAGCACTGGAGCAAGGGCATCAAGAAGATAGGAATCTTCGGTGGTGACCCGTTGATGCATCCAGAGCTTGATAAGCTGCTGCGGGTGTTTGAGGAAGAGAACATCCCGCAGCAGCATCGTGCGCTATGGACCGGCATGGTGCGGGAAGAGCACAAGTTTGCTGATGATATTCAGCGGGTTATGCTGCCACACGGCTACATCAGCGTCAATCAACACAACCTCGTCTGTATGCACCAGCCGATGCTCGTGGCTGTACAGGAACTGGTTGATGCTGAGCGCCAAGCCAAGCTGATTGAGCAATGCCCTGTGCAGCGGTACTGGTCTAGCTCTGTGACGCCTAAAGGCTATTTCTTCTGTGAGATGGCCGGTGCCATGGATTCACTGTTTCACGGCCCTGGCGGCAAACCGATCGAACCTGGTATGTGGGATCACGAGATAGGCCACTATCAGGACCAGATCGACAGGTGGTGCCATCGTTGTGGCATGTGCGCACCATTGCCTGGCCGCCTGGACAAAGACGAGGTGGATGACATATCTCCAGGCAATCTAGCTGTGTTGCGGGCCATTAACAGCCCACGTGTAGCTGATGGCCGTTATCGTGTCTTCGATACAGCTAGCTACAACGAAGCGGAAATGCGCAAGACCTGGGATCCACTGCGCTATTTTCGCCTAGTGGAAGAGACACCGCGAGAGCCGGACATTGATTACGGCAGCTAGGATTCTCACATGTTGCAGCCGACTGCTTACCCGACAGAACTGAAGATTCCGGACATTCGCGCCGGTGTGACTTACGACTATCGAGGTCACAAGCTGCGCGGCTGGTTTACGCCGTCGCAAGGCGAGTACTATAGACAGCTTGTAGGACCTATTCGTGACGGACTGATAGTTGAGGTCGGTGTCTACGGCGGCGTCGGGCTGTTGCACATAGCTGAACTGTGTCGAAACCAAAACAATCGCATTGTCGGTATCGACTGCTGGGACGATCTAGTTAGCACGACTGGCATTGATGCGCATTCTAAGAAGCTCGACCTGAAGTTCTGGCAAGCAGTTGCGCGAGACGCTAGAGACAACCTCGAAGAAATACTAGCCGTGTATGACCTAGGCCAGACAGTCACATTGCGACAGGCCATGTCGCTGAAAGCGGTCGAAGACTTTCCGGACCGTAGCGTTGATCTGGTGTTCATTGATGCTGAGCACACGTATGCAAGTGTGCTAGCGGATATTCAGGCGTGGTATCCAAAGGTGAAGACTGGAGGAGTACTAGCCGGACACGATGCTGATATGGCTTCTGTAATGCAAGCCGTTACGCAGTTCGCAGGTGAAGGGCATTTACCCGTCCGTGTTGTTGACTGTATATGGTCACTTATCAAACAAGGTTAAGTCATGCGTGATGCATCTGATCCAATTTGGAAACAGCAGTGGTACTACAAGATTGAGGTCCTGCCGAACGTCATCACGAACGGCTTCGGCTTCCCGAGCATTGCCGTCGTGCGGCAGTTGTTGTCCAAGATTCGTCTCAAGGGCCAGGACTGTATAGACATCGGAGCCATGGAAAGCATGGTCTCGATTCTTGTCGAGCGTAATGGCGGTAATGCCCTGGCCTGGGATAGACACCCTGACGGAACAAATGCCACAGCGGCGCGTTTACAGGCCCTCCGTGACACGCTGGGCGTTAAGCTGCCCTTTGTCAGGGGAACCAGCCTCCGTGACATCCAGAAGGACGTGGGACGGGCTAAATTCGACGTGGTGGTCTTCGCAGGGGTTCTCTATCACGTTTTCGACCCATTTGCCTGTCTTCTGAGGGCCAGGTCGATGCTCCGTGATGGGGGTATCATGATAATCGAGACGGCGGCGACTGACATGCCAGACATTACCATGTCGTTCAATGCCCGTGGTCGATTCTATCCTCGCCCTGAGCAGGGCAACTACTGGTTACCGTCGGCGGCATGCCTGCACTATCTGTGTCGGTGCGCTAGGCTTCGACCTGTAGATTGTTGCTATCTACACGACGGCGTGTTGCGACTGGGCTTGGCGTGTCGTGCTGAATCTTCATTCGGCAACGACGACAAATGGCTGGCCGGGCAGAACTCACCAGGCGCTGTGCAGATGAACTACGACGAGGCAGTTGATTGGTCGACAACTGCGAGCGATAAGCCATTCGTTGACTACAACGGAGTGAACGTTCCGCTTGCGGCATACCAGATACTGAACGAGCAGTTCGAGATCAAGGATTTGAAGAAGATTCTTCGTTTGGGCGACAAGGAGTAGCACATGATTCGCGTATGCAGCCAGTACTACGTCGATAAACAAATCGAACGGCAGATAGAGATCGACTACTGCCTGCAGGCCAATCTGGCTAATCCTATTATCGATAGCTGTGTCGTCATCAGCGACGTACCAGTACCTGTGCACGACAAGTTGACTGTCGTGTCTTCCGTCTTACTAAAGCCGTGTTGCCATCCAAGCGGCAGACCAACTTTCGGCCAGGTACTGGCGTTGCTGCGTGAGATTAGTGCAGACGATGACATCAATGTCATATGCAACAGCGACATTTACTTTGATCAGAGCCTTGAAGCCTGCAATAGTCTGACTAAGACGCAGGCATATTGTCTCGGCAGATGGAACACTCGACGTGATGGCCAGATTGTTCTGTGGGACATATCGTACGGACAAGATGCATGGTTCTTCCGTGGACCGCCTAGTGAGGAGCTCGTTGCAGACTTCCCGTTTGGCTATCCAGGCTGCGACAATCGCTTTGCCTGGGACACTGCAATGGCCGGCTACAGCGTGCGTAATCCTGCGCTGACGATAAAGGCCATACACAAACATGCGTCCGAGATTCGCAACTATCCGGCGTCGCAACCAAAAGGTGAATGCAAGGAACGTATTCCAAAGCCGTACCTATGCATTGAGCCTGCCACGATTGACCAAAAACCAAACTATCTTCCATTGCTGCCTGGAAATCCTACGCCGGATGGGCGAGAACTGGCGCAGCGTCTAAGGGCTAAGAAAAATGGCTAAGCTTCATCTTCCGTACGTCACGCTGCTTGCTGTCGATTGCGTCGATCCGGATCTCGCGCAGAAGGCTTTGCTGTACAGTCTGCGCAACATCGACTTCGCTGACGTCATCCTGCTTTCTGATAAGCCGCCGAAGCAGCTGCATCTTAGCGTCAGATACGGTGCCACCAGACGGATGACGCTGGACGGGTACAATCGATTCATGCTGCGCGACCTGCATGCGTACGTCAATACGCCGCATGTGCTGACCGTACAGAGCGACGGCTTTGTATTGGACGCACAGAAGTGGCAAGACGAGTTCATGGCCTATGATTACATAGGCGCACCGTGGCCGAAAGCCAGTTGGAATCATGGGCAGTTCGTAGGCAACAGTGGCTTTTGCTTGCGATCAAAGAGGCTATTGGAAGCCACGTCGCGAATACCTGAAGAAGTCTTAGATGCGCACGCACGTGTCTGGCATCACGCTGTGGACGATATCTTTACATGCGTAGATGCTCGCAGCTATCTTCCAAGCATGCAATTTGCACCACCTGAGCTGGCCTGGGAGTTCTCGCAAGAGCAGCCAATGCGGCTAGGTTTCGATCTGTCCAAGTCATTTGGCTTTCACGGCATGATGACAGAAGAGACCAAGAGCCTGAGCACGATGTTGCAGTACTACTATCATTGAGTCACGATAGTTCGCCGTCGGTAAGGGACGCTTGTTGCGTCCCTTTTGCATTTAACGTCACTACATTCAACAAAGGTGCGCGATGAAGCTCTTTGGCATCATTCATAAGGAAACAGGGCTAACACTTCGACAGTATGCCAAGCTGCACGAGATTGCGTGTTTGACTCCGGACGGGTCGACGCCTCACCCCTATGAGTTCAAACACGAGTCACTGGAGTACGTGATCAGTCAGAAAGGTACGCCGGGCTTTTACTATCCCGGCTACGAGGGAGTTTGTCTGTGGTGGCTGCCAAGTGCAGACTGGGAAGTTCGGTGGAACGTAGACGCGCTTGCCAAGAACAACGTACCGACGGTAATTCCGCCGATGTCAAAAGATAAAGATGACGCAGATGTGTGCTCTGTTGATGGTGAGCCACACGTTCCTGATTGGGCTTCACTGTCTACAGAGATGGATGGCGATGTGTGTTATGTTGATGTCAATTGTAGGAAGTGCGGTCGTTCGGGTTGTGTGGGAACGCACAAGACACTGGCAGACGGAATTGGCTGGTAGTTATGAAGTACCCACCTTTAGGACACGAACCACCACCTATCCTGCCAGCAAGGCCCAGGCAATGTGAGCCCGATAGAGAGGGTTACTATCTGGCAGTTTTGTCAGCACATCGTAGTCGCGGTAGCGGCGAACGATGCAACCGTTGCGGTAGAGTGATTCGAGAATGGGGCTATGTCTGTCGTAAGCCAGGCATATTCGCTGTGTGGTGTGTAGATTGCTGGTGATACCAACATTACAAACAACAAGGAGTCACGCTGTGTCTGTTCATACCGAGCGACGAGCAAGCGTTGTGGCCAAGGTTGAGAAGCAGCTTGCAGCCTGCCGTGCCGCACATAACATGCTGCTGGCAGATGTGTGGTCCGATGTGCTGAGGGAGCTTCGTAAGCCAACTATGGCTGACGTAGCGGAAGTCATGGATGAGCTGGCAACGCTGTTCCCCGACAGCTTGTGCTCACTGACAACGTACGGCTGCATCGAGAATCCGGATGGCACAAAATGCGGGGAGCTGGGCGCAGAGATTGAGCTCATACCCGTGGGTACGTCAGGAAGACTAATCGCCGACTTCAACGAAGCACACGACTTCGGCAGGATGCTGGCAAAGGTCAGGAAGTTTGCTGAAGATGCCAAGCAGTCCAGGCAGGCTCGCGTACAACCGCCTGTCGAGACTCCTGCCGACGATCAGTAGCGTTTACGATACGAACTCATAAGCAAAGGACAGTGACGATGTTTGACACACACCAGTCGATGGGCAACTGGCTACGACAAAGGGCTATCTCCTGCAAAGAGCCCTTATACAACAAAGCCGCCGACATGCTCGAAGAGCCAACGGTGAAAGAGCTGGTGGACAGCTGTAAGGCCTTGATGCAGGAAGACGGCTCCGGCGAAATCATCAACTACACCATCTACAAACACAGCGAACCGGCGCTGAAGATGGATAGGTCCAACAGGAAAATTGAGCCGCTGTTGCTGTTCTGGGGCTCAAACTACGGGGCCATGCTGTGCGGTATGCGGTACCGCATCGGCAACATGGCTATCGATAAGGCTATTCTGACGCAGCCTGATGCGCAGCCAGCACAACCTGCCGTACAACTTGACCCGCAGAGCAACAAAGGCGTGAAGTACGGCGGGCCCGATATGTGGGCTATTCTGCATCCGGATATTCAATGTGTGTGCAAAAGCAAGTCAGATGCGATTCATGGCTGCAACCTGCAACCAAAACTGGAGTCAACTGTCTGGCGTGCCGTCGGCTGCACATGGTGGACGTTGACAGGCTTGCTGCTCACAGACGTACCGGAGGACTGGACTAAGAGCCTTGTGGTACGTCCTGTAGTGTGGCGGGCACCTAACAAGGACACGAAGATCGATACGAAGGTGTGGGTTCGAAATTCCCAACACACGCAATGGTATGCTCGGTACTATGCCGGCAATAACACCGCATTTAGCGAGGGTGGAACTTCGTGGTCGAGTCGAGGCACCATCACCCACTGGTGCTTTATCGTCGTGGTGGATCCTAACCGGCCTAATGAGCAGCCACCGATGGACTATTTACCTGACGCAGCTCCGACAGACAGTCACAAAGCGTAGCGGGCAGGCGTGGCTAAGGAAGTGGTATGAGTGGGAAGACACTAGAACACAACCAGCAGGGGCAAGCAATGAACCAAGCCAAAACCAATGAGGTGGAGGACGTAGCAAAGGCTACCCGTGATCGTAGCTGGGTGCAGCTCTTAGAAACTCTTGAAGAGTACTACGAGTCGATTGTCATAACGGAGGCAAAGGGCTGGACTGTCCAACTGTACTGGAACAAAAAGTGCCTTTGCAATATACACGGAAAAACTTTAGCCCAGGCTATTGTTGCCGCATTGAATTGGCATGAACAACAGGACGACGTAGATCTAGTAATGTCAAGGCTGGAGGGTGGCGACGGGGAGACTATTGCGGCGTTCGAAAGGATCAAGGCACGGCTTACGGCCACTAACGCCGAGCTGGCGTCTTGATCATCGGGCCATTCGTATAGCAACGTAACAAAAAGGATAACAGATGCAGACACGCACAAGACTGGAGCTGCTAGAGTATGCTCGTGATCAGGCTAGGCTGCATACGTTCAGCAGCCCAAACACGACGCAGGTTATGCGCGAAATTGCAGAGGAACTTGCCAAGCTGCCCGCAGACGACATTCTTTGGCTTCTGCGAGATATCGCCGACGAAATGGAAGTCGAAGATCTCCATATCACGCTGGCTACTGACGGAGGCGGTATCTTGCTTGGCCCGAAGAACAATAACATATGCGCGTGGGACGGCGTGCACATAAAGATGTACGATGCGCTGCTTGCGTTCTATGAGGCGACAGTCGAGGCACACCGTGACAAGACAGTCAAATCGGCTGAATCTAAGCAACCCGACTCCGAGACTCTTCTACGTTGTGCTGGGTGCAACAAAGACGCGGTGAAGGGTAAGTGTATACCCTACAGCACTAAGGTAAGTTACCAAGGGCAGCTGTGTGACGTGCACATGCCGTCGATGCCAGTTCTGGCGTGTCAGCATTGCGGTCAGTTCATCATCCCGAATGCCAGTCTGGACTTGATTGTCGAGACGTTCAGGCAGAACGCGTACTTGTTGACCTCAACCGATATCAAAGCCATGCTTAAGCAACGTGGCATGTCGGAGAGAGCGCTGGCCGATAAGCTTGGCCTGGCAACATCAGTTGTCACCGACTGGCTACGTAACGTAGTTATCCAGCCTCGTGACATGGACGAGCGCATGCGAGCAATTCTTAGCGACGATAGCGTGGAAGTTGCAGTCAAGTCGTTGCAGGTCATCTGTGAGCATATCATCTCACAGAAGCCATGCCCTGTTGTGTGCAAAGAACATGGCGTGCCGCACAAGCCTAATGAGGATTGTGCCAGCTTCAAGTGCGCTTCATTTGGCCTCGAAGCTAAATGCGTACCGTACTGGGGGCCAGAGCAGTCGTCAACTGGCACGCAAACTACGGAAGACCCGGTCGTAGCTAACTGGGTGAAGCTTCGCAACGTGATGAAGAACTGGTCAGGGGTCTTAAGCTTTGGAAATGGCGGCGCTCGTATCGTGCTCAGGGACAGGGGCAACTCTATCGATTACTCTGAAGACGATAACGATCTTGATAAGGCTGTGGCCAGGGTGCTCGACTGGGTGGCAGATCGTGAGTGCACACGAACGCCTAACGAGGATCTTGAACTCGTAAGGGCAGCTATCGGCAAGGACGATGAGGCGACGAAAGGTGCTATCGCGCGACTGACGCTGCTGCTTGCTTCACGTCAGTCGTACTAGTTGGACAAGGAGAACGCGCATGCGACCGTACAAGCACATTCGACTGGAAGAATGGCCAGACATGGGGGATATTCGGGCCGAGGGTCGTAAGAGTTGTTGTAGCCATCTACCAGGCAAGAACGGTGAGTGTCGGTCGCATGCGCGTAATTCGGCGTCGAAGAAAGCTACACGTCGTTCGTTGAAGCGCGCGGATAAGGCAAAGGATGCACGTGATGCTAAGTCTTACTTGGATTGAAAGGATAGTAACGTGACGAAAGCAGATAGGCTGAAACTGGCCGAGTGGTGCGAGATGGAAGCCAAAGGTATGTGGGCAGCGTATAAGGATGCGTTGGCAAAGAAACTAGAGGCCATCGCCGCCGCCCTGCGGTCGCCCACGGTGGATGACCTGTGCGAGCAGTTGCAGGCACTCCATGATTGCGATGGATCGTTCCCGACTGTCGTGCTGTGCAGGGACGGGGCTGGATATATTCAGGACGACGAGGAACGTATTATTGCCAGTTGGGCGTCAGAGGCTGGCCGCAATGCCTGCGACACGATCCGCGAGTTGCTGCGGCAGTGCGGGGTGAAGGCTGCGGATACGAAGAACATCGCGACACCATATGAAGTGGACGAGAAAGGTTGGTTTCACAAACGCGAGTCGTCAGCCACCGAGACGCGGCAGGAGGTGCCGGTGCAGCCAGAAGCGACAAGAGCTATTAGCCTGCCAGTCTCAACGATGTCCGGCGCTGAGTGGAACGTGTTAGACAGTTGCGGTTGCCGGATCGCGTGGTGCGGCTATGACGAGAACAACGCCTCGCATGAGAAGTCTGGCCCTCCAATCGCTCGTGAAATCGTTGAGGCGCTGAACAACAGACAGCCACCGCTCACCGGCACCCCGCGACTCAGCGACTGGGATTGGCTGGGGAGCGACGAGGTGCAGTCGAAGTGGGGGCCTAGCATCGTGGCCTGTATCGATGGTGACAAAATCGTGACTCTGTATGAGGCCGGGACATGCAATGAGTTGTTCACCACAAGTGAGCCAACCCTCGCCGCAGCAGTCGCCGCAGCCCGTGCATGGGCTGAGTTACAGAATCGGAGGCCGACGCCGCAGGAGGATTTGGAGATTCTGGGCGATGCACGCGATGCGGCGATCTACGCGGGATGGAAGCCAGACGACAGAAGTGCAGAGGCAATGGAGCGAATTTGCAAGCTAGTGGACTCGCTGCCGAACGAGTACCCGCAGGAGGCCAAGCCGTGAACAAGAACCACGCATCAGCGATGCGACGGTTGGTGCGCAGCGAAGACCTGTCCAGAGGTGATGCTCGCGACGTAGACATTCTGACGTTGCACATCGACCAACTACACGCCGCATTGCATGATGCCATTCGCTACATCGACTGCGATAACCTGACCATGCAGACGAAAATGCGGCACTGGCGCGCGGTCCTCGATGGCAAGCCATTCAACCCAGCGAATTGCGAGGTTACTCGATGACCTGCCGACCCAACTGGACCCGCCTGGAGTCGCAACGAGTGCGAGCGGCGCAGGCGTTGTATGACAGTCAGTGTACCGATGATGATGATTATGAACCCGAGGACGAGGAGCAAGACAATGATAACAATTAAGAAGAGTCCGACAGCCGATACGCGCACCTGCGATTGGAGCAAGGTCACGAAGGAACAACTTCTAGGTGCGAGCGAGATGCACATCGACGACGTGCATAAAGGTTTACTATTCTTCGGTGGACAGCTTCAAGGTGCGGCACTGATTCATGACGCTGACAAGCTCAGCGACATCGATGGATTCCACCGCGACTTCCAGACCGGATTCAAGGAAACGGTGTGGTGGGAACGCCATCGCAAGATCAACCGACACCATCTAAACGTGGAAGATGGTGTGCCTTATGACGTGAACCTGATCGACGTGATCGAGCACATCGTTGATTGCGTGATGGCCGGCATGGCGCGCAGCGGGAACGTGTACGAGTTGAAGTTGCCAGACGAAGTGTTGCGGAAGGCGTTCGCTAACACGGTTGATCTACTCAGGGCCAACGTCGTAGTTGCGGAGGAGCAAGACGATGCCGACTGACGACCTGACCGCCGCCGTGGAGCGGCTGAAAATGGACGTGTGCGGAGTAGGCCGGTTGCATGACCGGGAGACGACGGAAGACATCCGCGCCGTGCTCGCCACCCTGGCCGACCGCAACGCGATCATCCGCGAGCTGCTGCGGTTCGCGGAACAGGTGCGGGGAACACAGAATGATGTGTACTGGGCCTCGCTTGTTTCACCCAAAAGGGAAGCGGCAGCAATTCAGGCGGCAGCCCTACAAGCGATTGCTAAGACTGATGTAGTTATTGGGCGGGCAAGGAAGGCGGTGAGTGATGGATAGTGCTACGTGGGAGTGGCTCGTTCTAGGCTTTGTGATCGCCATATGCCTGATTAAGGCGTTTGAAAAGAAAGGTGGTTAGCGATGGGGTGGACCGTCCGAGAGTGTTCGACATGTCGCAGTCTACTTGGCTGCGAGAGGGTGCGTGGCGGAGGGCCGACAGGCTTCCCGTGTTGGAGTGGCGACGAGTCGCAGCACCGGACGATGAAAGCGACGAGCGATTGGGACAAGGCCAAGGAACTAGAGGCCGAAGATAGGCATCGTCGGCTGCAGAAACTTGAGCAGACGCCGTATGCCTACTGGTCAGAGGGCGACCTCCAATTGTTCACGATTCTGAACGTGTACAACGACTGTGCGCTACAGCAGGCGATTGCTGAGATACGTCGATTGAGGGCTGATAATGCTCGATTGAACAAAGCACGAGTCCACTGTGAGCACTGCGGGGCCGATTACCTTGCAACTGGCGTAGAGGCCGGTTGTCCATGCAAGCTCAAGGCCGAGATCGAGCGGATAACGGTGGCTCGTGATGTGTATCGCGAGCACTGGGGAGAGTTGTTGGCTGCGCGGGCCGAGGTCGAGCGACTTGAGGCTGTGCCTCGTACCAGAGACGGGGCACCGGTGTTTATCGGTGGTCCGGTGTTACGTGTATGGGCGATCGTCCCTGGCCAGTTCCCTTTGTACTCTATTGGCGTAAACCGAGAAACGATCTGGGAGAATGGACTCGGCGCAACCAATATAGCTGGCGTGGGCTGTGCTTTTGCCGATAGCTATAGTTCCCGAGAGGTGGCGGAAGCGGCATTGAAAGGGACAGCAGCTATACCCATAACAGAGACCCAGCTTCGTTATGATCTTTCCGGCGAGTAAGGGGTAAATGATGCTATGTTATCGTGATCGGACCTTTTGCGCTCACTACAGTCGGTGTATAGACGGTGTGAAATGTGAATCTGCGCTGACACCAGAAGTAAAGGCTGCGTCCGAACAAGAGAACCTGCCCGTGGCTGTGTTCTTCGACAAACCGACATGTTTTCGTGCAAAGAGTCAACCTGATGTCGCTACCGACCGTATTTGACATTTCTAATCTCATGGAGTACTAATCACGGCATATCAAAGAACTGCAGTCGTGGACTTTGACAATACAATCGCAGGTTATGACAAGTGGCGCGGACCCAAGGTGCTCGGCCCACCTGTCCCGTATGCTCTGGATGCAATCTTAGAATTGATCGAATGGGGTTGGCAGGTTGTAATATTTACAACGCGCGGCAACAAGAGTGCTATCGAGCAATGGCTAAGAGATAACAACTTCCCGGAATTGCAGGTCAACTCTACATCGCACAATCCTGCCGATAGTTCGCATAAGCCTATTGCCGAGGTCTACTTTGATGACCGTGACGCGCACTGCGTAGGCAATACGCCGTATAACTGGCATAGCGCAATGGCCCGTGTACGTCGTAAGTATCGTCCGCAAGTTGACTGCGCCGTTGATGACGCGGCTGCCTGGGCGTCATTGTGGCGTCGCTATGTTGTGGCGCCTTTTGTGCGCTATCAGTTTCGCGATCACCTTGCATTGCAGCTTGATGAGCGGTCGATAATGGCAGACGATAAGTTGAATCAGGCGCAGAAAGACGAACTGTTGTTACAGTTGTGGGAGGCCGACTGCCGATTCAGGAATGACGATCGATGATGGCAAAATGGCATACGCCGCCTTACAAAACTACGATAGCTGAACAGGCCCGTGCGGCTGGTGTCTCTGTGGCTGTCTTAAAGCGACGACTGGCAGATCAGGCCAAGAAACGACTGGATGAGCTTCGTCGTTGCGGACATGTGATCAAGGACGGCAAGCTAGTGCCTGATCCAGAGTTAGAAAAGCAGCGTCTCATTGAGATTCTGCAGCAGAAGAATAACAGGAAACGTCTATGAGCACATTTGTGGCTGTCTGTCTTGTCCTGCTCGGTTTCATTACCGTTGTGACTATCGTGTACCTGATGGTCGAGCCTGTAAAGCGAATACGTCATGTCCACCGGTGGTTCTCGACTGATACTGGCATTCGTGCGTGTAGTATTTGCGGTCGCCGTGAATGCCTGTGGCTACGAAGATTTCCTAGACCCGGAGAACCTCAGTCCTTCTGGTCTGATTCCCCTGCACAGCTACACGACGACCTTATCGAGCAGTTCGACAGGTACAAGAAATGATCAACGGCCCTCCACCAGAAAACCTCGTCAAACCTAAACCGCCGCCGCTTCCGCCGTCGTGCTTTTATCCGGAGGCCAACGATACACCGTCAGCATCATCAAGGGACGCTGATGACGATATGACCTGGTTGTGGTGGTTGGCACTCTTACTGCTGTAAGACAACTCAACATCAAGGGCGCAATATGCAATCGATTCCGACGGTGATAGGGTCAGTGCCGAATATAGATATGGACGTCGTTGACCACAACAATGACGAGACTTTCATGCTTACCCGTGACACACGGCACGGCAAGGAAGGCTATCGTATGCTGCGTCATGTGGCTGATCATACTTTGGATCGTACGGCTGAAGGCATTATAAAGGCCTACGTGTGGGACGAACGATATATGTTCTTCCTTACCGTACCTGAGGCGCTGCAGGCCATTTTGACGCGCGACTTTTCGGCAGCTTATGCAGCTTTCTAGGTCAACACAATGCCATCAATGCTTGACGGTGCCTGTTCGTGTAGATGGTCTGAGCTCGATGTGGGTCCAGATCTGCTGCCTATTGTGCGCTGCACACATCCTAACGCCCTGGCTGACATGGTCAGGCTCGGTGCTGTAGATTGCTTTTGTATGTTTCCAGGCGAACCGTGCGACGATTACGAGCAAGCTAGCAGAGGCAATCAATGGCCAGACCATCGCTAACTGTCACAGAAGCCTTACGACAACACGCAGTTAACGCTTTATGCGCTTATCCGTACACACCGTTGTCGTCGGACATAGACGAGCTAAAGAAAACAGAGTGGTCGCTGGAGTTCGAAGAACATCGACTACGGCGTATGATACTTGGCTTCTTGCGCTACGGCTACGTGGCCGAGTCACGGAACGACAATATAGCTTCGCTCATCAACGAGGCTAATCTATTCCAGACAACAGGCAATGCAGAGCATCTGCTCAATATTGCCAACTACGCCATGATTGCTTGGATGCAGCGTAGACATCCAAACTGGCACTTCAGAGCTCAGGACGATGAGCATCACGCTGTACAAGGAGAGCCGCATGGCGACTGACCCTAGGCTACTGGCTGTGGCAAAACACAACAACGTCGTCGGACAGCTGCTTGCGGCAGGCGGCACAACTGTGGACTGTGTCGTTGGATTATCGACGCTTGTTGATGAACTAGCTCGGCGACTACAGCAGCTTGAGATGATAGCTCCGCGCAAGGCGGTGGATAAAAATGGTCGCTGTTATATCTGGCATTGCCCTGATGCACTGATACCTGCGTCTTTCCTAATAGAAGACGACGGTAAGCCGTTAGATCCGCAGCCAGACCCATTCCGCATGTTCTTAACGACTGCATTGTCTGCAGCAGGAGTAAGTAATAGTGATCGTACAGCAAAAGGAATTTGATGGCGTCTTGCTTATCAAGCCGGATGTATATCCGGACAATCGTGGATCGTTTGTTGAGACCTATAACGAGAAGCGCTATAGCGACATGGGTCTCAATGTCCATTTCGTACAGGACAGCATCAGCGTGTCCAAGGCCAACGTGATTCGCGGATTGCACTATCAGACACAGCGACCACAAGGCAAGCTCGTACAAGTGCTGCAGGGCCACATCTTTGACGTAGTGGTGGATCTGCGTGAGAACAGCCCGTCGTTTGGCTGCTGGGTCGGTTATACACTCAGCAGCGAAAACAGACATCAGCTATATGTACCGCCCGGCTTTGCACACGGCTTCTGCGCTATTTGTCCGTCAATCGTGCACTACAAGTCAACGGACTTCCAGTTTGCCGAGTTCGAACGCGTGCTTGCCTGGAATGACAAGCTGCTGAACATTTCGTGGCCCATGACCACTGCGCCGATATTGTCCGCCAGGGACGACAATGGCCGCGAACTGCACGAGGTGGAACCCGTGGCCAATTTAATTAGCGCTAATTGCGAGTCTGTCGTATGAAGACGCTGGTTAGCGGCATGCAGATGGATTATGACGGATCGTGGCAGTTCTTCAATGCAGATCTTGTTAAGGCCCGTAAGCCTCACACATGCTGCGCCTGCCGTAATATGATTGCGCCGGGAGAAACCTACGAACGGTCGGCAGGTAAGTTCGATGGCTACTTCCATTCTTATCGCACATGTCTGACATGCGTACGCATACGGACAGAGTTTGCAGGGCCTATGGGCCCTGAACTGCGTGGACACGTGTACGAAAGCTTCGATATCGAGTTCATGGCTGTTCACTCTATGTATGCGCACATATCGCCTGATGGCACATACACTAGCTAGCAGCACGGACCGTAGCTCAGTTGGTTAGAGCAGGAAACTCATAATTTCTTGGTCGTGGGTTCGAGTCCCCCCGGTCCGATTGACAACAAGGAGTACGTCATGAGCAGAGAGCAGTACGAGGTTAATCAGCGATTGCGTGATCCTGAGATACCTGTGTTCGTGTTTTTCACGGCCAATGCAATGAACTGGCTTATTGAGCCCGTGAAGTTCGTACCCGTAGAGGCGCCGCTGTCTCTGTGGCGTAGATGGCTGGCACGGTTGCCTGGATTCTGCAAGCAGTGTGGTCGACGTTACGTCACATGTGCTGTTATTCCACAGCACCATTCAACGTTGATAGTCAAGTACGAGCTTGGTAAATGCTGTCCACACGATCATGAGGGTCACGCCACTGTCAAAGTGACTGGTGGTGTTATGAAGCTGACCATCATAAATAGATTGGACCTCAATGAGTAGTCTACGCAGCTTTTCAGACAACATCGAACAGCTGAAAACGCTGATGTATGACAATCAGCTTGGCAACTATCCGGAAGACATAGCGCTCGATCTGAGCGACGTAGACGCCATAAAGGACATAACCGAGAAGTCCGAGCTGTACTACAAGTTGCTTGGCGACGGCGAGCTAGCCTATCCGGATCGATCGGTGTGGTTCCTAAGCAAAGGTAATGTGTACGGCCCTTGGCGGATACACGCACTTATGTTGGACATTTGCTGGGTGAAGGCCGGCAATGACATTTACGAATGTGACTATATGGATTTGTTCAGTACGCCACAGGCAGCACAAATCTGTAGTCATTGATTATGTGGTGTCGTTCTACAAGGGTTTATACGGGAGAATGTTTGATGAGTAAAGCAAAGCTGGCCGACATGGATCTCAGGCTCTTTTCAACCTGTAAGGTCTTTGACAACCTGACGGCACGTGAGCGAGTCAACTACCAGGAGGCATGTGACTTTTACAAGTTCCTACGCACGGGAAAACGCGGCCCCCTCAAGTCCGGTCGACATTCTTTGTTTGCCAGTTCGCAAACTGTGCACGCTATGACATTTCATGTCGATACGGATGGAGCGTTGCACTTCGGCGATTCGCACTGGTTGGACGTCGAGTTTGCTCGTGACATCAGTAAAGAAGGCAGGATGAACGCCTGCGGGGTTGTGGCTCTAGCGCCGGCACGACACAAGTCGTGGAAGTACATCTGCGTGTTTGACGCTGATGATTCCGATAACGCCGATTTCGGCAGCTGGCTATCGGATACGACGCCGTACGTCTATCTGTCTTTCCAGTGTGTAGCCGAGCTGTTGAAGATCGAATCTGAGAAAGTCGACAAACTGCTGTACAACGGTGAACTCATCATTCGTGATTACACGAGCGATGAGCGCATCAACTTGACCGCATCGGCCTTGGCCACATTGAAAAAGTACAAAAAGGCTCCAATACCTGCCTCCGAACAACCCAAGCCGCCGTATGCCGGCTTCACATTGATCGACGCCAATACACCCTTCTGGCACAGGTCTGGCTCCATTGTTCTTCATCACAAGAAGAAGGACAAGTACTATTTGATCGGACAGGATGAGGGGCAGTACTTTGGCTGTGAGTTGCCGGAAGCTGCTACTACCATATCCGAGGCTTTCAGTGTTCTGATGCCTGAGGCAGTACAAGACCGGTCAGGCGTGCTTCGTCAGGGCGAATGGTTCATGCTGCCGGTTGATCGTCCGCCAGAGGAATCGGAGTGCGCCCTCTGCTATCATACGCCAGACAACGCCGAAGCTGCTTTCTTGTCACTACCAAGAGATGACATTGGCGGCAACGTACACAGCATCTTGTCAAGGAACGTGTTGGTTGGCCGTGACGGTGTTGTGTACGCGTACAATCCAATGCTAAGGCACATGGATCATAGCACTGTTAATGTGCAGAACGGCTGGGTGTCGTTCCACAAGAATACCGCTGTTCGTAGCGTCAGTGTCGAAGGCGTTGACTAGTCCATCACCTCATCTCCAACAGGTATATAAATGCCAAGAGCATTACCAAAGATTGATTTGTGCACTTTTCGCGGCCGTGCTCAGGCCGACAAGCTGTCGGCTGCGTTACACAAGAAGTACACACAGCGGATGACACTGGCAAAGTGCCTTGACGGCACGATGACAAGCCCTGTGGCGGCTGGTCGTAACGTCGGTGTCTATTCTGACAACGGCCTGGGTGTTGTTATTCACAACGGTCGTGGTTGGATGATGTACCGTCCCTGGGCTACTGCGCTTGATGTCGAGCATCGTCTTCCACGCTGGGGTGCCGACTTTGTGGTCGTAAAGGCACCCAAGTCTTGTGGCCATCGTCGTATGCTTTTGCACAATGCGGACACTGTAGGCCTTACTACGATCGACGGTGTAGCTGCAACATCACTGTCGTTGAACTGTCTGCAGCAATTCTTCAAGTACAAAGCTGATGATGCACTCGTCAGCGGTAAGCTGCGCGTCGTTGATTTCACAAACGATGAATTCAAAGCATGCACAGATGCCAAGATACCGAAGCCTCCAGCGGCCGGTTTCACGATTGTTCGCTCTAGCTCACGCAGTACACCGAGATGGCACAGAGCTGGCAGTGTGCTGGTACGCGACAGCAAGGGAGCCCATTTCCTGTTCGGTCGTGACGAGGATACGTACTTTGGCTGTGAGCTTCCGGCACCGGCAGCGTCCATTGCCGAGGCTTACAAGGTGCTGATGCCGGCACAGGCTATTGGCAAGGCCGGCGTGGTACGGCAGGGCGAGTGGTTCTTTGTGCCGTGCAAAAAGCCGGACCTCACGCGACGCCTCATAGAGTTTGAGGCTGCGCCTGAGATTACTCTAAAGGTTTACGCAGCTATTTTGCCCAGAAAGAATCTGATCGGCAATGCACACAACCTAGAGGCTAGCGAAATCGCTTTGTGCGATAACGGCCTATTTGTGCTGAACCCGTCCGTGCATCATATACAGCACGCCCCGCTGAACATTAAGGGCTGGTACTCTGTTCATGAGAATCTGGCCCTTCGAAGTGTAAGCGTCGACGGAGTCGACTAGAGGGGTGGAGCGATGGAACGCAGATGGCCCTACCGTCACGGATGGCGGTAGGGCCTTTTCTTTGGTCATACACTGCAATAGCACTGTAGCTATACCTGTGTCGCTGATTGTCTGTAACAATGAGTACTGTGCGTCAGCGACGTTGCCGGTACGATTTTCTGCGTCATACCTTCCGTATAGGCAGGAGCACCAACATGTCGAACAATCAAGAGTCAGAGGCCTACGACAACGATGCAGATTATCCGACGGAGAAAGCTCAGGAAGTCATCAATCGACGCGGCATAGACAACCTGTATGTAGGACAGGCTGACAGCAAGCATATGGCCGCCATCGCGCACATGCTGCAGAGTTGGCTGGATCGTAACGCCTATCGAGGCGCCATTCCAATGGTCACAGTCCATCTGTCCAGATTCGAGGCAGCAATCCACATCGATGACTTCCCGGTGTGGTCGTCTGAACTTGATACAGATGACGAGTTGAGCTTTGAGTTCTGTCTCGAACGTTACAAGGATGACATCTACAACAAGGCCGTATTGTGCGGCCTAATCACACCAGCCGCTGAGGACAACGAAGATGACAATTCGCAAGACCCGCACTGATAGCGACTTTGTCAATGACCTGCTGCTGGTAACAGCATCAGCCAATATGCAGGGTGATCTGGACTGGAATGTTGGCCCGGCCGGAACACTGGAGTTCACGTTCTATTGTGGTAGCACGTTTGTGCCATTCGACCCGTACACAGAGATGGCTGAAGACAAAGAGCCAATCACCAGCGACAGTCTTAACGATCTCTTGAAGGCTCTAGCCGATGTTAAGCACGCTGTAGGCACAGGCACTACAATTCGCTATTGGCTTGGAATGATTCTGTATTGCGCCCGTCGTAGGAAACGACGCCCTCTGGACTCGGTGCGCTTGTTAGAGCCCGCCCTGATTCCTCTCTTCGACGCTTGTGGTCCGGCCACAGTCTCTGAAGCTTCATCTGTTATTCGCAGGAATCTGGATGAAGCGGCAGAGATTCGCGGTCGTAGATCGTAGTCTTTCGTCGTCAAATCATTACAGCCCGGCTAACTCCAACACGGCTATCAGAGCCAGTGAGGGCCATGCTATGTCTCACGATGACACGATTCAAGTCTGTGTGGACGCAATGGGGCTCACTGCCGCCGATTTGTCTCCGCTAGTACTTGAGCAATTGGACGTGGTTGCGGCTAATGCCGAAAACACTAGCGACAATCTGATAACAGACGGCGACGTGATTAAGGCTGCTGAATCACTGGAGCGGCATGGCCTTCCGGTGCAGCTGAAATTCCTTCTCACACAGATGAGCTTTGCAGAGCTTCTAATGGAGCTGTCACATATCGGCCAGCACAAGGAACACTGCATGGCTGCGATAGAGGAGGTGTCCGATGTCGGTGGCTGATGTTCAGCAGCTGAATTTGTACGACGAAGTTGCGCTCAGCGAGACGTATTGCCGAGCCAGCCGCATGAAGGATGTGCCTGAGTGGCTTGCCGAGCGTTTTCCAAACTTAGGCATAGAGACGGTTGAGGCAGCTTCGAAAAAGATTTGTATCAATGGGCACTCCATTATTCTTAAAAGCCTTGATTCGCACGGCAATGCTAAGTTTAGCTTTGACGACGACTACCCTCTAGAGCTGTTGCGGCCTGCCGCAATTTGCTTTACGGCTAACCGGCGTTCCGGCGCTTCAATATACGATCTGAAGTATGTCGTACATCGACCTGTGCAAGCACTGCTAACACAGTACTGGAAACTTTTTTACACAGAACTGACGGCAGATGCGTTGATGGACATGTTGCGGCTTAGTTTTGAACTGCCGTGTGAGGATGACAGTAGAAGGTGCCACGGTTTCTACGCGTATCTAATGACACGTTCGTACGTCTGTTATTCCGGAGGCGCTATCCGTACTGCACCGTATAGGTCGTGGGTTCACTTCCTAGACTTCATGAAGCTGTGGTTCATGGCAGGCCATAGGATCGTTGGCGAAGACCTCCAAAGGGACTGGTTAGAGACGAATCGAGAGTTTTTACAACGTAACGTCATACCGCAGCTGTAATCGGCTGTGTGTCTCACAAACCACACAGAAAGGATACACGAGTGAAGGATAAACGAGTGTCGAAAGGCCGTGCAATCTTTGAAGACGGTCTAAAGTTGCCGATGCGCACGGAGCACAGGTCATATGGCCTTACCGCTTACTGATATCCATCGTTGCGCGGTGTGCAATTATCACTGGCTAAAGTGCACACCGGAGGATGCGATAGAGTCCTACAGCCTGCTGAACAGCTGTTCTTGGCCTCGCATGGAGGGCAATCCATTATTGACTGGATATGGCCCTGTGATTACTTCAGACAAGATTTACCAGTTCAGCTGCGAGAGCTGTGGTCTAGTACTACCGGCAAAGAACAGTGTCCAGCTGATTGCCTACCTGGTGCAGGCTGTTTCTGAGCGAGGCACAGTGCAGCAGTGTAAGGCAGTACTAGAGGAGCTGTTTTGTCTACCGCCTGAAGAAATACCCGCCGTATCGCATTTTGCTTGGCGCACATGGCGCAAGGCTGTTAAGGACTACTTAGCTCGTGCGGACGAGCAGGATTAAGGACGAAAACATGTCGATACCAACGTGGCGACAGACATTCATGGGCACTACGCCGGGTAATCGTAACGGCCGAGAACACGCGGCAGAGGCCTCCCTGATAAAATGGCTGGGCTTTCTGCCTGTAAACCTTGAAAAGCATGATGTCAAGTTTACAGCCTCTGTGTGTTCAGCAGCAGTGTACAGCTACGGTTCAACGTTTTGTCTTCGGGACAAGAACAGTACGTTTAGCCCGATGGGCTCCGGCATATGCCGATGGTGTACGCTGTGTCAGGATCTGCCGTACTGCACCGCCTGCCCGGTGCGAAAACGTCTTGGCCGCTCTTGCGTACAGGCCCAGGCATCAGGTGTCTCGTATTTGCAAGAGTTTGCAACGACACGTGACCCAGCACTGTTCATTCATACGTTGCGTGCTATTTGCTACGACATCATTCCTGCGCTGAAGCTTGACTTTGATCTTGAAGAATTGGCCGTATAGCACAGGGTACGTCGACTTTCACATGAACACTACGTCAAGCTTCGATATCTAAACTAGGGCATTAACGAGGGCTATTACAGTGGCCAAACGAAACACATCCAGACGCGCAGCTATTCTCAGCACAGTGATACCTGTTACAGCCAGGACGACACACACGGCTGAGCAGCTCAATCTGCAGAACAACAATCAGAAGATACCGTCCGTGCGCACAGAGCCGATCATGACCGGCCCTGCAACTCCGCTTGAGTACGAGATAGTCTCGGACCAGCACGTACGGCTCGATATGAAGAAGGCAGCCGAGTACATCGATCTGCCTATCTTGCCTGGCGAACGAGCTGTTAGCACGGCACATGTGCAGGACTTGCTGGACAAGATGAAGCGCGACGAGTTCAACTGGACTAACGTCATCATTGCCAAGGCATGGCTTGGTTCTACTTGCTACAAGACCAACGGACAGCATACGTGTTGGGCCGTGGCTTATATGCCTGAGGGCTTTGCAGCACGTGTTCGTGAAGTCGTGTATCGTGTACAGAAAGAAGAACAGCTTCGACAGCTGTACAATACGTACGACGCTTGCAAGCCGCGCACCTTGTCCCAGCGTGCAAAGAACATTCTTATAGGCCAGCCGTGTGCGGAAGGTATTGCTATCAACCGGCTGGTTAAGCTGTACTCGGCATTTCGATTGTGGATGTACCCTCAGGAGGACATTCGCTATCGGCTTACCCCTGAACAAGGCACTGCGCAGGTTGAATCGCAATATTCCGACCTATTCAATGCCGTGGGTCGTCTCGGACAGGACTTATCCAAAGAGAGTCGCGCTTTTGACAGGATGCCTGTATCAGCGGCTATGTTTGCCACATTTGCCAAGGCTCCTGACGTCGTAGACGACTTCTGGCGACCAGTGGCCGAGGGTATTGGCGTAACGGATCGTTCAGATGCTCGTTACCAGCTACGTAAGCTGCTGGAACGAACATTCAATCCTCGCAACAACAAGTCGGCTATGCTCAAGCAATCGGCTCGACTGATGTCAGATGAGATGCTGTTTCGGCTGTGCATCGTGGCTTGGAATCGCTGGCGTCGTTCTGAGCCTGTCAAGATTCTGAAAATCCCGTTGACTCGGCCTGTACTTCTCTGATGCTACAACCAACGGTAGATCAGCAAACAAACATATCGTTCAGCGACAGGTGCAAACTGAAGTTAGTGCCAACGCTGAACGATGCACAGACGCGTGTTTTACAGGAGGCCATATATCCGCTGCTTCCTGTGCACATAAAAGGTCAGGGTCGCTCAAGACTGTGTCTTGTCAACTCACAAGGCATTAGTCCTGACTGTGACTATACAAGCAATCCGAAACTCGGGCGGCTGATAAAGGTCTATCCGTTCGGGCTTAACAGCACGCGCATCATGACCTTTCACGGCTTCTCAACACCGTTGATATTCTCGCCTACGTTGCGCGAAGTGTTTGCATGTATTCGGTTGTTCGTAAGCAACTGGAAAGTCCTGCGGTACTTCCGGCTAGAGCGGCATGGTGACGTTGCCAATGTGTTGGGCAATTGCCACCATGTTCGATGCCATCTGTTTGGCGAAGAGGAACTGGATCTAGTGGATCCGGCTTGGGGCAGCGACCATGAACTGTGGTTGTCTGCACTAAAGGATACAGCAAAACTACAACACGTGGGCGGGTCATACTATGTCGAATAAGATTGTGATTGCTTTCTCAGATATGGAAGATCCCAACGATTTTCTGTTAGCGGACACCATCTTTTCGTGTAACCTGTGTTTTACCACCCTTTGCAAGGCTTACGACGCGGCGTTTACATTTGATGGTTATTCAGCCGCAGTCCGACTTGTATGCCCTTATTGTGGGCACAGTACTGGCTTGCGCTACAATGCTCGACTCGCACGTCCTGACGAAGACGTGCCCACGTTCCAAGTAGCCAACTCGATACACGGCCAGCCTGTCGTTATGTTCGACGTCCGCAGCGATATGTTTGCCGTGCTGCCTGTGACCAGCAACGCTATCGCCAAATTTAGCGCGTTTCGTGCTACAGCCCAGGCATTGGCCATAGCTGCGCACAAAGACATGACGTGTGAGTTGCCGGACTCAATCGTTTTCGACAACCTTGAGGACTTGCAGATTACGTTCATACCATCCAGGCTGATAAGAGGTCTGTCCAATCAGCTGGATGAATTTGAAGACGAAGGCTTCATGTCTGGCAACAGCTGGCACGAACGCTTGCTAGACGGCTACACCATGGCGTTGCCACCTGGTGTCAACGTTATTGATACGTTTGGTATTCACGCTAATGATTTGCGGCAATACCAAGAGGAAGTCTACAATCATCAGATTTTAGCCCGCGTAAGACTCAACCGAGATAAACTGCATTCGATTTACACCTTTTATTTTCGAATCATAGCGCAAAGGACTATCCCCGGCGACAGCTATGAAGACAACGAAACAACGCATGAGTTGACATCTAACGACTTCACATTGCCTGATCTTCAGATAGTGCTGAGAGGCGAACTCATGCCAAGGCAATCAGACAAAGTTGAACTGCCCCATCGATAAACGATGGCGCGTATATCTACTAGTCTGCAGTGACGGTACACGCTACTGTGGAATCAGTACGGATGTCTCTGCGCGAGTTATGACACACAATTCTGGACACGGCGCCAAATACACACGCAGTAGGCGACCGGTCCATCTACTTGTTGCCAGCCGTAGCATGTCTCACAGGGACGCACTACGATTGGAACGCTACATAAAAAGTTTGGCAGCGGGCATTAAGGCCGCCACGTTGTTGGCTTTTGCAGACAGTACAACGAAGGAGCTGTATATGCCTGATGCCTTGCCAGACTGTTGGAACTGCTCCGGTCGAATAGTCGCCGAGCATGCAAGTGGTGTTGGTGATACGCCAGTAGGCTGTCGTATCTCACACGAAGTACGAGATTTTGAAACAGCTAGAAAGTTCTGTCCGTTCGTTGTCTTGGCCATAAAGGCAAGTCCCGTTGTTGTCTACGATCAGTGACTTACACAGGTTACCACCTGCGTTTTGCCATTTATGCCAAGACTGTCATCAGGTCTAAGCATGTGTGTTATGGTTGGGCTCATGCCCGCCTCTTAGTAATGTTTCTACATGGATGTATGTGTATGGAAGGTCTGAGCTGTTCTTGCGGTTAGTCGTTCAGCTTGCGTGACCTATGTAATGTGCCGCCAGTACGATGCATCGTGAGTGTACTTGCCATGAGAGGAGGTGCTCGACAAGCACCCCCGCGACACGTTTGTAGCTGTCTGCAGCAAGGTTGCTGTGGATGAGGAAACATTACTGCTTACTATGAGAGGTTTTGACTCATGTCCAACGACATCAACAGCGCTTCCACCCCGGCCATCCGCGTCCTGTTCGTCAACAACGGCGGCGAAGGCTATGCCAACTGGATTTCCATCCCCGAAGGCACGACCATCGCCACCTTCTTCGCCACCCAGATCGGCGACCGACAGATCCCCGCCAACTACATGAAGCGGATCCGTCGCGCCGAGGTCACCTTCGGTGGCCCCGAAAACCCGATCGAAGCCGGCTTCGTGTTGCAGAACGGCGACCGTATCAGCATTACCCCGACGAAGGTCGAAGGCGCCTGCTAAGCCAGGGTCGTAAGACCAGTCCGCATTTTGCGGACCTGTTGATCTAACCTAAAAACACCCTGGGTGGTAATTTTGCCACCCAGGGTGTTTGTGTTTGTGCAATAAAAAGGAGTCAACTGATGAGTGACTATGTGCGGCCCACGGATTATGTGCCGCTTACCGAATCATTGATCGTACGATTTGCAACGCGCGCGGTGGCTGCCGGTTGTCGTCAGTTCAAATTGCAGACTAACGACGTAATAGCGTTGCTAAAGCTCACTCGGCTGGGCGCCGAGGCACGAAGCATTCTTGGCCGATTTGGCCGACGTAATCCAAGCGGCGATGTGCCTGTCGTCATGAAGGCGCTGCTTGACAAGTTGCCGAATGTCATCAGCCATGTGTCCACGTGGCGTGGTGGCAATCCATTTATCAAACAACAAACCAGTAGCACGTTTCAGGCTACGTGCGTCGACATAGTTCACGATCTGCTGGCCTTACGTTCAGCTAGGCCTAATCGCGTATTTTGGAACGTGCCTATGAAAGGCATAGCAGTTCGAACAGACGAAATCTCGTTTACCGTGGCTAGCGAGAAGTACGTCATGGGCGAACTGTGGATTGTAGTTACACCTGGAGGACATGTGTCCATCTACACTTCTGACGAGGATCGTTGGCCTGTGGAGTCGCATGGACTCATACACCCGCACGTTAATCACAATCGTCTGTGTTTTGGCGAAGGCCTGACGGCATTCAACGGCGCCGCGTCTGAGCTGCGCTTTGGTGATATCGTCGAAATAGCCGACACTGTGTTGCACACCTACGCCCGTGGTCAGGCATATCGCAACTTGGATCAGTGGCTTGGTGAGCGTTGTTCCGGTTGCCGTGGACGTGTACCGGCTGAGCATAGTCGTTGCGTAACGTGCAGCACCCATCTTTGTGGCGGCTGTGCTGTTCGCTGTGAAGGTGAAAACTGCAACAAAGTATTCTGCGCCACTCATGCCGCAGCTGGCTTGCGAGAAGTTGATGGGCATCGATATTGCCAAGGCTGTATACACACTTGCTCTAAGTGTGGCTGTGCTGTGGCTCGTGCTGATGTCATCGTCACGCGTAGTGGATGCAAGTGCCCGTCTTGCTACAGGGTGTTGCAAGCAGAGGCTGCTGCACGAAGAGCAGCTCGTGAAGCACAGATTGCTCAGGTTGCCAGCGTAATACCTGTCCCAGCCACGCCAGCCCCTGCGTCCGAGGTTACGTGGCAAATCCTTCCACCGGCATCACCGACACCGGTACTACGGCCAATTGGTTATCCGACACCTGCGGTGCCCGTTGCACCAACTATCGCCACAGCGCCTGTTACTGATCGGATGCGTGGTACCACTCAGCCCGCAGCGCCGCGTGGCATGATGATCTGTGCTGCTTGCGAAGCATCACGATTAAGATCTGACCTGGTATTGCACGAGGGATTCTATTTCTGCCCTGACTGCTTGCCGACAGCAGTAGCTTCAACCGCGAGCGTATGATGTTCAAGGTATTACTCAATCTCCTGCAGAGGATGGCTATGTCAAGGAAGAAGACGCGGTTTAGCGATGCGACAGTCAGAGTGCGAAACAACAAAACCAAAGAGGACGGCATCATCAATAAGGTCACAAACATCCGGCAAACCAACAACGGGCCGCTTGTTCAGCCTCGAACTGTGACGGGTTTTGCAGGCCCGTCTATCGCAGCTGCATCAAGCACCTATATGCCTATGGGCACTAGTAATGACTGGCCGAAGTTGGCCGGTTTGCGTTTTGCACCTAGCGCTTGGGCCAAGTTGCTACACATGCTTCACTCGTCATCTGACGAAGTCGGCATGTGGGGTATTTCGGATGCTACACAGTTGTTGTTGATCCGCGAGGTACGACTGGTCAAGCAGCGAGTCAGCATGGCTTCGACCAAGTTTGATGATGACGCCGTGGCCGACTATCTTCTCGACTGCGGGGCTGAGGGCATTGGCCCTGAGCGTTGTGGCCGTATCTGGATCCATACGCATCCAGGCAGTGGCGTGACTCCGAGTGGCACGGATGAGACTACGTTCCTTGAATGTCTCGGGCCGTGTCACTGGGGCGTCATGATGGTTGTCGGTCGTGGCCATGAAACGTATGCGCGATTGCGCTTCAACGTCGGCCCTGGCTTCTCTACGGAGCTGCCTGTGTCGGTTGACTGGTCGGCCACTGGTGGCAGCCAGGATGTTGCCGCGTGGCAGGCAGAGTACACTCGCTGTGTTACGAAGTGCGCGTCGGTAGTGCAGTATCCAACGAATTACAGCACTGACGGTATGTCTTCGTACTACACACGGCACTATCACGATCATAGCGTTAACCAAGGCAACTATGGCTATCAGTCGTCCTACAGCTCGCAGACGGCTCATGGACATGACGCCTGGGCAGAGGCTGCACGTTCACGGGCTGCCGAACCAATGGTGTCCGGCTATACGGGCCACGCAATTATCCCGCCTACTCCCGTATCGGCTCATGCCGCTGTTAGTGCAATTCCCTCGACCACACCGGCTATGAATTTCGTTACCGGTCAGCCTACGTCCGGCTCATCAGGTCTCGTCAGTGACTGGCGAAACCAGCCTTCCGCACGTGTGACCGGTAATGAGACAAAGCCGGCACTGTGGCCGGGTAATCGCGGAGCGTGGAGCCTTGGGCTCAGTGCTTACGAACTCAGCGCCATCGAGGAGTGGGCACGCATACACGGCATGCAAGTGCCGTCTAGAACTTCCGAAGCTTGGTTGGCCATGTACGGTATTTGGAACACCAAGCAGTTTGACGACAAGGTTGCACCGGCAGACGTAGAGGCACCAAAGCCTGACGACATTGCCGTTGTTGAAGATGTGCAGATGAACGAAGCACTTGACCGTGCCGCAACGCTGGCCATTGACTAACTTGTACAACCCCTAAGGAATGAGGGATTTCTGATGACGACAAAGGCAAAAGATCGTTTTGAGCGTCAAGCCGGGCTCGTGCCGCATGACAAGCTGCTTGAGACGAACATCATGATAGTTGGCGTTGGCGCTGTCGGTCGCTCAGTTGCATTGCAGCTGGCGGCTATCGGCGCTTCTAACGTCATGTTGGTGGACTTCGACATTGTCGAGGAAACCAATGTGACAACGCAGGGCTATCGGTACGATCAGCTGCAGCAGAAGAAGGTTGTAGCCACGGCCTCCGATATGATAGCTTTGGATCCTTCGCTGTCTGTGGCCACTGTTGATGGCCGCTTCAGTGACGTATTGCTTCTCAATGCTCGTACGAACAAGAAGCCCATCCACGTCATGTTTACGTGTGTGGACAGCATTGAGATTCGTGAACTTCTGCACGAGAGCTGCAAGCAGTTCAATGTCACCATGATCGATGGCCGTATGCTCGGCGAAACGTTGCGCGTGCTGACCAGCACGCCGATGGATCGCACGCGCTATGAGTCAACGCTGTTCGCGGCTGAAGAGGCTGAGCAGGGTCGTTGCACGGCGCGTAGCACCATCTACGCGGCCAACATCACTGCCAGCATGATGGTACATCAGCTCACGCGCTACTTGCGTGACATTCCGCTGAGTCCCGACCTGCTTATGACGTTGTTGGACGACAGCTTGGGCGAAGGCCCCGTCGAGAACGACAATGATGATGAAGACACGGACGACGATACCGAACCGGCATTGGCGTCTTCTGCGCACTAGTAGCTGTTACGGCGTGTATCCAAGGGCCGCAGTTCTATCAATGAGCTGCGGCCCTTGGTTTTTCTATCAACTATTGCACAGAAGGAATTGATATGGATTCTAAGCAGGTACAAGTCGAGCTGTCTGCGCTGCGTTCTCGGTCGGGTTCCGTCAAAGACAAACGTCCGTTGGTTATGTTCTTGTACGCTCTTATGCGTGATTGGCTTCCAGCTGGTCGTGTTGAGCAGCTGGTGATGACCGAGGCCTCAGAAACAGCCGAGGCACCAACTGTCTTCACAAACGGCTGGTTGGCCAAATACGCACAAGATTTGGCCTCGCGTCTGACTATGCCGTCTGCAGTGTCCGGAGATGTCGTTGTCGAGGACGAAGATGTCATCGAGGACGAGGAGCAGTCTCCTGACGTTACGGATGATGAAAACACAAACATCCGAAACACGATGATCGCCGAGATGATCAGACTTGGCGTCTGCCAGGATGACATCGATCTGGCAGCTGATGAACTTTGTCAGCAGTTTGTTGACAGCCTAAGCGCTATGACAATAGAAGAGCAAATCGACTGGCTGTTCTATATGTTCTCGGCTGATGAGGTCGAGGAAGCTGTAGCGATGGCTATACAGCGTAACGACGATGACCACTTCGAACAGGGTCGATTGTCAATCGAACCCGAAACGCCTGAGGATCTGTGGCTTGACCAGTGCGCAGAAGAACTGGCCGATCTGTTGCCGTCAGATAACCACGTCCAATACAAAACGTAATTAGCGCTAATTACATGTCCGAACCTAGTAAAGCCAAAACGCTATTCGTGACTGGAGGCTTGGGCTTCATAGGCTCGAACTTCATCCAGTACTGGTTGAGTCGTCACGACGACTCGCACAGAGTCGTTGTGTTAGACGCAATGACCTATGCCTGTAATCCGATCACGGTGCAACGGCTTAGTGCAGACGCTAGACTGCACGTTGTAAAGGGCACTATCGGTAAGCAGACGTTAGTAGAAACGATCTTTGACACCTATAGGCCAACGGCTGTCATCAACTTTGCAGCAGAGACGCATGTCGACAGATCGATTGATGACATGTCGCCGTTTATCGAAACAAACGTTGTTGATCTGGCAGCTCTGCTGACGGAGGTCAAACGGTACTGGCAACGATACAGTAAGGAACTGCCTGAGTTCAGGTTTGTTCAGGTATCTACAGACGAGGTCTTTGGTAGCAGGTATACCTTGCCACCAGCGGAGTCACGAGACATCTACCACACGGGATCGCCATACTCGGCCTCTAAGGCTGCTGGTGATCATCTGGCAGATGCCTTTTTCAAGACGTACGGGCTGCCGACAATCGTTACGCACGGAGCCAATACTTATGGCCCGTATCAGTTTCCGGAGAAGCTGATACCGATGGCGATTTGTAATGGCCTGGAGAACAAGAAAATACCTGTGTACGGCTCCGGCCTACAACGACGCGAATGGCTGCATGTCTATGACCACTGCACAGCATTACAGCTATTGCTGGAGAAAGGTGTTCCAGGCACACACTACAACATCGGCGCACAGTACAACAGGACAAATTACAGCTTGCTTAATGACATATGCAAGCTGCTAGATAGGCGCGACTGGTTCGGAACTCCGCACAAGAATCTGCTTACCTTTGTGGAGGACAGACCCGGTCACGACTTTGAATACTCGATGAACAGTGCTGCAATGTACGAGCTAGGATGGAACAACAGCATACCGCACGGCATCGGCCTCATAACAACCCTGGAGTGGTATGCGGACAATAAGGACTGGGTGAAAGCTGCCAGACAGCAGTACGACGGACGTAGATTAGGGCTTAGTACTTCAACGTAGGGAGCAAAACAGTGGCAATGACAACAAAGGGCATCATTCTGGCGGGCGGAGCAGGGACGCGACTGTGGCCTATGACAGAGGTGGTGAGCAAGCAGTTGTTGCCAGTGTACGACAAGCCGCTCATCTACTATCCGCTGTCTACCTTGATGTTGGCCGGCATACGGGACATCCTGATTATCAGCACACCTCGTGATAGCGTTTCCTTTCAACTACTGTTGGATACTGGCGCTCAGTTTGGCCTCAACATCAGCTACGCAGTACAAGCGCAGCCAGCTGGAATTGCGCAGGCGTTGATCATCGGCAAGGAGTTCATCAACAACAGCCGCGTTGCGTTGATACTTGGCGACAACATCTTTTACGGGCAAGGGCTACAGCGTCGTCTACGTAACATCGCATTCTGCGTAGACGGCGCTGTGGTTTTGTCACAACCAGTGCAAGACCCGCAACGCTACGGAGTTGTCGAGTTAGATGCTAAGGGCTGGCCGATCTCTATTGAAGAAAAGCCCATCTTACCGAAGTCGTTTTTGGCAGTGACGGGTTTGTATTTCTACGACAACACTGCAACATCGCGTGCCGAAAAGCTTGTACCATCGGCACGTAATGAGCTAGAGATCACAGACCTTAACAAGTCCTACATGCATGACGGAGCATTGCGAGTTGAGCCACTTGGCCGAGGTTCGGCGTGGTTCGATACAGGCACAGCGGATGCACTGCTACAAGCAAGTACGTTCGTACAAACAGTGCAGCAACGCCAAGGGCTATTGATTGGTTGTGTTGAGGAGATAGCCTTCAGACTGGGCTGGATTAACAAGCAGGCCATTCAGAGCCTAATAAGCACTCGTCGTTGCAGCTATACAGACTACCTTCGCAAGGTCTTGTTCGATATGGGGACTAAGTAATGCGCTGGTTCGAACTCAGTGGTGTTGTTCGTTGCGTCTCCTGTAACGACATTGATGTCTTGCGGGAGCATGTTTTGCAACTCGTATGTGACCAGACCTTGTACTGTATGCTTTTGCATAACGTCAAGGCTGTGCGCAAGATGATTGAGGTCGAGTCTGAGTTGTTCCCTGATGACACAGACTTGTACGACGAGGCAGGTCGTCCATTCATGCAGGTTATTCGCCTGTCGCAAGAACAGCTGGACGTAGAATTGAACCCGCCTCTCGCTCTGTTGGTGGTTTTGAACAGAGAGCGTTGCCCAATGGACAAGGTATCGATGATGTTGTCCGAAGCCACAACAGAGCCAGTCGATATCGAAGCTAATTTCCGTAACAGACCCTACGGTGTCTTCATCTGTGGCACCGGCCATGTCCAGGGTACAGAACTGGCTAATGCGTTTGGCAAGCTGCTGTGCGCTGGCCTAGACGACAACACAAGCTTTTCCGTTAAATCAGTCCAACCCTTTTCTGCCAATTGAGCAAGGAATGACAATATTAGAACTAGAGGCACTACTGAACAGCGCTGTTAGCGCCAAGGTCTTATTTGGTGATCAACCAGATAAGACCTATCGCGAATTCAGCCTGCTTTGCCATCCTGACCGGTTTCAGGAAGAGCAGGATAAGGAATATGCAACACGTATCTTTACGATACTGCAAGCATACTGGCAACAACTGAGTGCCGGTGAACCAGAACCAGTCCTTCGCGCCAAAGGCGCTACCTACACGTTGAAGACAAGACTCGGGCGTGGTGATGTTTCTGACGTGTATGCAGCAGATTGCTCGCAGGCAGACGGCAGCACCATTCCTGTTGTCGTCAAAATGTCGGTGACAAAGGACGGCAACGACATGCTGCAGCAGGAGATGCAGACCATTAAGTCCTTGCTGGCTGAGAACGCATCTGGCTTCTATCTGCAGTGCTTTCCGCAGCCGGTGGCCGATTTTCTCATCAAGGACGATAACAATGTGCAGCGTCGCGTCAGTGTCTTCAAAGCTCGCGACGGATTCTATTCGGCAGCGGCTATCAAGGACAAACACCCTGTGCTTGACGCCAGACATTTGGCTTGGATGTGTGGTCGTCTATTGCAGGGGTTAGGCTATGTGCACAAACAGGGCTTGGCACACGGCGCTGTATTGCCGCCGCACATCATGTTCCATGCAGAGAATCATGGCGCTATCTTGCTGGGTTGGACGCATTCGGTGTCTATAGGTAAGCCTCTAGTCACTGTGCCTGCTGCCTTCAAACCCTGGTATCCGTTGCCAGAGTTATCTCTGGCTCAGCCTGCGAGTCCGGCGCTAGACATATATCTAGCCATCGCCACCATTGCTTGGTTATCGGGCTGGGACGGTAAGCCACCGATATCTTTTGGATCTCAGGTGCCGCCGACGCTTATCAGATTCTGGATGAGCTGCCTGTTCACTCAACCAGCCATGCGTCCTCAATCAGCCTGGGCCTTATGTGACGAGTACTACACAGTGCTCGAATCTGTGTTCGGGCCCAAAAAGTATCTGGCGTTGGAGATGTAAGCCATGAGCTCTTCAATATGGGTTGTCGAACAGAGAAGTCTAATACGCCCACCAATCATAAAACGTTATGAGCAAGGAAAACTAACACCTAAGGGTGCTATGGTTGTGCGCGATGGCTACGATGTATTCGTGCGTAGGACTCCGACTTGCAGGATGTTTGATAACCTACCCGATCTCACGGCGCATCTACGAGTCATAACGGAACAAGGTCTACGGCTATTGGACGGCCATAGACACATATTGGCTAACTCACTGACAGACGGTGTGATTTGTCGTGTTGTAACTGCCAGACAGACTAGATCGAGAAGGAATATTGCAGATGAGGTAGTTGGCGGCTCTGTGTGAATTTTCGTTTCCCTTTTCTACAGGAGAGTGAGTTATGGGTCGTATTGAAGGTGTTCCGGTTGCGGCTATTGCCAGGATCTGCCACGAGGCCAATCGCGCCTACTGCCACACGCTTGGCGATAACAGCCAAGTTTCGTGGGATGAGGCTCCGGCCAATATTCAGCAGAGTGCTGTGAACGGCGTGTCGTTCATCATCAACAATCCTGCCGCGCCCCCCAGCGCCGCTCACGAATCGTGGCTGGCATTTAAGACAGCCGATGGCTGGGTTCACGGTACAGTGAAGGACAGCGAGAAGAAGACGCATCCGTGCATGATGCCGTACGAAGAACTGCCTGTGGAGCAGCGTCGCAAGGACATCCTGTTCGGCGCTATCGTTCGGGCCATGCTCGTGCTCTAGTGGCGTTTGTAGCTGCACGTCGGTTGTTTCTACTATCCGCAACACAGGAGTTATACAATGGGTGGCTCAAACTGGAGTGATATGCACTACGCCAATGTGCAAGCAACCCGTAAGGCTACCGGCCAGCCGACATTTGCGTATTCGGCTGTGATGCAGTCGGCCCCGCCAAGCTTGCAGAAGGTGCATCAGAACTTGGACCCGCGAGGCGTCAACCTTCGCGAGTCGAGGGACTCGGTTGCGCATCCCGAGTCTCTGGCTATCTCGGTCTTCTTCGACGTCACCGGTTCCATGGGAACTGTGCCCAGTCTGTTGCAAAAGAGCCTGCCATCGCTGATGGGCCTGCTCATGCGCAAGGGCTTTGTACCTCACCCGCAAGTGATGTTCGGCGCTATCGGTGACATCCACAGCAGTATCGATCCCAACATGTTCGGCGGTGACAAGGCACCACTGCAGGTTGGTCAGTTCGAGTCGGGCGTCGAGATGGAAGGCGACCTCACCAACATCTGGTTGGAAGGTGGCGGTTGGGGACAACGCATGGAGGACTACGAACTTGCGTTGTACTTCATGGCCCGTCACACCTCCATCGACTGCTTTGAGAAGCGCGACAAGCGCGGCTACATGTTCCTGATTGGCGACGAAATGCCTTGGCCCGAGGTTGATCGTCGTGTCGTGCAAGAGGTTATGGGCGAAACGCTGGAGGCCAACATCTCTGTCGAAGAGATTGTCGCTGAGGCCAAGAAGCAGTACGACGTGTGGTTCATCATTCCAAACCTCACCAGCTACTATCGTGAGGCGTGGTTGGAGAACCGTTGGCGGGCCTTGCTAGGTGAGCAAGTGATCCGTCTTGAAGATGTACAGAACGTGTCGGAAGTCATTGCCATGCAGATCAGTGTCGCCGAAGGTCAGCTCGATACGTCGTCCGTCGTGGACTACCTGGCTGACAGTGGATTGACACAGAATCGTGCACAAGGCGTATCGAAAGCACTAGTACCGGTCAGTCGACCTGTCACCGGCACTGCAGTAGGTCTACCGGTCGCCAACTTGGGCGGCTCAGGTGTTGTGCGTTTGTAGCATCAACTAGGAAGCCAAAACCAAAGGACAGACAACATCATGGCACGCAAAGCGAAAATGCAAAAAGTCATTCCGGCCAAGTTGGTAGAGACCGACACCATCTCTGAGGCCTTGCAATCCGCTGTGAACGCTTCCGTCGAAAAAGCAGCTGAGCCTGTTCCGCCGGTCAACGACGCACTGGCGGCGGAAGATCCGACACAGTTCTTCGTTGAAGACGAGATGTCGGCCGATGTCGAGCTGATGCAAAAGTTGTCCAAGCAGATGCGATCTTTTGGACGACTGCTGCCTCACTTTCAGGCGCAGAGTCTGGTTCGCTGGCTTTACGGCCACCAGAAGATGCGCGTTGGCATCGGCCATCAGATCAATCAGTACAAGAAGACTGATCGGCCGTCGGCACCACACTCGTGGTACCACGACAACTTGAAGCGAATGGAGAACGACCTGACACATGTGCTGCATGAGTTCGCCAAGCAGTACACTGTCAGTCGTTGTCTCATGAGCTGGACCGGAATCGGCCCCAAGATCGCTGCCGGAACCTTGGCTACGTTCGATGTTCGATGTGCGCCGACGTGTGGAAACTTCTACACATTTGCCGGTTGCAATCCGAATGTCGTTCATCTCGGTAAGGTCAAAGCCACTAAGCTTGTGACCAACGTTATCGAGGCTGTCGGCGGCGATAAGGATGCGGTGCTCACTGAGCTGTGCAGGCAAACCAATCGCAAGGAAGAGAACATCCGTCGATTGATCGCCTGGCAGCGCGGCGGAAAGTATCCGAAGAAGCTGACGAAGGAGCACCTCATCAGCGTCTTTTCGTTGAGGCCCTACAGCCTCTTTGCCAAGACGCTGGTCCTCGGCAAGGCTGTCCCGAGCTTCATCAAGAACGCGCATCGGGATTCGGACTTCTACGGCAAGTTCTACTACTCTCGTAAGGAATACGAGTGGGCGAACAACCTTGCCGGAAGGTACGTAGCTGAAGCTGCCAAACAGCTGCGTGATAAGGATTATGGTGTGAGCACGGACGCCTACAAGTGGTACACGGGATGCGTCAGCTTGGAGGCTGCCGCTAAGTACCGTGCTGACGTGGCTAGCGGCATAACCGAACCTACGTTGGAGGTTGGTACGCCCGGTTGCGGGCCGTGCATGTTGCCTCTGGGACATATCAACCGCCGAGCCATGCGGTGGGTTGGCAAATTGTTCCTGTCGCACGTGCACAGGGTCATGTACCTGAACTACTATGGTCAGGAACCGCCGCCGCCACACGCTTTGACGCTGCCTGGTCATACGCATCTGATTGATCCGCCGTCGTTCCCGTCGGCGTATCCTGGTTTGTCGCTACAGCAGCTGTACGCTGTGGCAACGCCACCGGTGTAGATAGGCAGTCTGTCGTAATATGAGCTGGTCCGTTCTACGCAGGGCGGACCAGCTCGTTTCTTCTATGCGCCTTAACAAGGATAACATTATGTTGCGTGCTGTAGTCGTTATTGGCCTGGGCTTTGGTGATGAGGGAAAAGGCGTTGTCACTCAGTCGATAGGCCGTAGGATCGGAGCTGATCTTGTTGTGCGCTTCAGCGGTGGTCCTCAGGCAGGGCATCGAGTACAACTCAGCGACGGTAGCTCACATGTCTTCTCACAGTTTGGTTCGTGCACGTTGGACGGCATCCACACGCACCTGGCTAGCGGCATGTGGCTGGACCTGGGCGCTATGCAGGAGGAGGCTAGGCATCTCGAATCCCTCAAAATCGCAGACCCGTTCAGCATGCTGTCTGTCGACCCGAATTGTGGCATCATACTGCCATACCACAGGTCGCTGAATCGAATTATCGAATCACGACGAGCAGTCCGTCACGGATCATGTGGGATGGGCGTCGGCGAAGCCAGAAGACTTGAGCTCGACGGTCTTAAACTGTGTCTGACACAGTTTGATCGGCCGAAAAATCGAGACTGGCTGTTGACGTCAATTGAAGGCATACGACTCAGATGTCTGGAGTTGGCCAGGCAGGTGCTGCCCGCAACCGGAAGTCTTCCGACGCCTGTGCGGGAATGGCGTGAGCAATTGGATGAACCTGCCGATGCCGTATTGCATCGTCTGTGGCCGATAGCATGCAAGCTAAGACAACAGCCCGGTCTTCCAAATTGTAGCACCGTCATATTCGAGGGTTCTCAGGGACTGTTGCTGGATGAGCGTTATGGCTTTCATCCGCATACGACGTGGTCGGACGTTACGCCTGCCAGGGCACTTTCGATGATAGCAATGAAGCCTGGCACGCTATATTCTGTAATCGGTGTGACAAGATGTTACACAACCCGACACGGCGATGGGCCTTTGCCATCTTACAGTGCAGAGCTTAGTGACAGCATGAGTGATCCTTGCAATGTCGAGAATCCGTGGCAAGGTAAGTTACGTTGCGGCTGGCTGGACTTGCCACTGCTACGTTACTCCAAATGGATTCTCGACGGACAGTTGCACGGTGTCGCCGTCAATTGCCTGGATCAATTTCGTACTGATACCACGTCGGTGTGCTACCAGTACAGACAGCCGGGTAAGGTTCATCTACATCGTGATGGTAACCTCGTACGGTTGTCGGCGTTGTGCGAGGAAGTAGCTATGCAAGAACCACACCTGGCAGTCGTCCATGTTAGCGACTTGCCTAAATTGATTGCAGACAGGCTGGGTGTTCCGTGTGTCGTATTCGGTCGAGGTCCGACGGCTGAAGAGCACGAAGTTAATGATCTGCGTTGGACCGGCGATAAGATCCAAACGTTGGATTGATGTGTTTTCCCGTTTCCGTTGTTTCATCTTTTTCAAGGAGTGTTTACTAGGGCTAAGGCAACGGTGGTGGTGACGTTGGACGCTGCGGACATCAAGACGGCGCTCGTGAAGCTGGCCGCTGATCACGCAGGCAAGGAAGTGCTCAACGGCAACGGGGCACAGGTCACGTTCGACATCGCCGCCTGCGAAGGCGGTCCCACGGTGCAGGGTGCCACGATCACCTTCCAGCACCGAATCAATCGCGTCGTGTAATCTCCTGTGTTCGTGTTCTGAACGTAACGCATGGTAACTCTGCTCGTTCAATAGGCAGGACATCGGCCTGTAACGCCGAACATACGGGTTCGAACCCCGTGCAGAGTACTGGCTTTTCATAGTCCATTGGAGAGCTGCTATGGCACGTAGTCGTCCCTATCACCGAGCCGATGGCAAGGCAATTGATACGTACGATGACAGGACCTGGCGTAAGAAGGCAGCCAAGAGTGGCCTAAAGCCATTCGGCATAGAGGTCTGCAATCCGGCTAGCTGTTTTGTGCAGCTTCGTAAGTGGCGACTGCACAAGTGGTATGTCGACGAGAAGTCGCGTGATGAGGCGCTGCAGCGCTTGCAGAATCATCGTTGCAACGTGTATAAACAGGATACGGGCCCTGTATATCGTAAGATAGACAGGACCTGATGTCGCCGTGTGGAGCAATTGGCAGCTCGTGAGATTCATAATCTCAAGGTTATCGGTTCAAGTCCGGTCACGGCCACCTGCAGCCGACCTGCCAAATAGTACGGATACGTTGACCATGACGGGCCAAGGACGGAGCACCTGTCATGGTCATTTTTGTTGGCGAACGTAATTAGCGCTAATTAAATTCAACGAGGTGTTCACTGTGGCTAAGGCCAATTTTACCTGGGTGCAAGTCAGAGTCTATCTGGCACGTCAGACAGACAAGGCTATAGGGCTAAGCGACAATTATCCGCTCAATGAGTCCGACCACCTTACGTGGTTGCCGAAAAGTCAACTTAGGGGCATTTGCTACAAGAATGGTGGCGACACGGAGGCCACCGATATTCGAGAGGGCGAGCTTGTGCTGGGGCTAAAGCTACCCCCGTGGCTTGCTGAAGAATCTGGTCTTGATTGACCTGTATGGACCGGCGGCCTATAGCCGTCTAAGATGGATGTAGAACCTCAGTGAGTATTCTTATGACAGCCGCCGAACTCGGTCAGCGTGCAGCCTCGGGCACCGTCAAGCGGGCCTTCGACATCCAAGAAGCCATTGCTTCGTTGTCTGATACTGACGAGAAGAGACGAAAGAATCGAAAGATTCGTCGTACTGCTAAAGGCGGTCTCATAGGCGGCACAGCAGGCTATTTGGCTGCCCCGTGGTTGGCCATGTTGGCAGCTAAGCACGGCCTAGGCGATTACGCTGAACCGTTCATTGAGAACCCCAGCTATGGCTCTGCTTATGGCGCAGCTGCAGGCGCACTTCTGGGCGGTGGCCTGGGTGCACTGGGCAATTAGTAGCCAATTCTGACAAGGACGTAGAAGCCGATCTATGGTCGGCTTTTTCTGTTACGTCCTAGCACATCTTGTAGCTTTGTTCGTTCACCGCTATTCCCTGATTACGCATCGCGTATAGGCAGCAATATGCTCATCTCGCTTGATTCTTCCCTCAAATACAACGAAGTAGCACAGGCTGATCATAGTAGGTTTCTGTCACACTTCACGGACAGGGTGGTGTCGTATAAGTCGACGTCCGATGCTGCGTACGGCCGCGACATGTCGCGGCAGGCCACACAAAGCATCTTTGTCATTCACGACAACATTGGAACTGCAACAGGCCATCATCGAGGCTATCTAGCCTATCTTGAGTACTGCTGGGCGCAGCATCTGGTGCCTGTCATCACACCGGATGTCATATGGCAGGGCTTGCTGTGTGAGCTGGCTGTTCAGATCAAGAATGATCCTGAGAGCTTTCGCAGCCTGTTCACAACGTCTCCTGACAAAAAGACACTCGTAGTCAACACACTGAACCCGATACTGCAGCCAGCTGAATTTATCCCGATGCTGTCGGATTGTGTGCCAACACGTGTGGATCTGTTTCTACCGGAATTCTCTACAACCAACGACGCCTCCAGAATGGCTTGCTACGCGTCGTTTATGGACATGGTATCGCCATACTACGACTACATGCTTTGTGCCTGTGGCTTTCCTGCAGTGCTAGTGCTGGGTACGGCCGATGACTACGGTCGCTTGGCACTGGCCTGGCAAGCTGTAACAGCGTTACTTGTGCAGAAGCTGGATCAGGCTGTGCTGAAGTCTGTCGAAACTATCAATATGGTTCTGACACAGTTAGCTCAGGAGATAGCTGAAGCTGCCGAGGTCCAGGCTGTAGCCAGTGGCTTTTGGCGAGACATGTTCTACACGGAGCGATGCGGCTCAGGCTCCGACCAAGTTGTCGGAGGCTGGATGTCGAAGCTGTACTTGCAGCCGCCAAACTCGCCTCGACTGGCTAGTCGGTTCGAGCCACACATCGCACAAGTCGACTACACATACGTGACTGACAATACGAAACGCGAACTGACAATGCACGTTGGCATCTTGGCCAGCATGCTAGAGACAGTTGGCGAATATCATGCAGCTATCCCTCTGTTCCGCTGTGTTGTCACAGAGAAACTACCTGCCGTGGTGTGTGACATAGACTAAACAACAAATGCCGATAGTAACCGTTACCTACGATGAGTTGGCCACAATCCTGTCGGCCTTGCAGCTTCTTCGACAGACGTACTACAAGTCTGTTGATAAGGACACGATTCCAGCAGAGCTAGTGGAGAACTTTCCAAGCTACTTTGCCGTGTGTAGACCAACAAGTAACAAGCAGCTTGCACAGCTGTCTGACAGACTTGTGTATGACGAGCGCGGTAATGAGCTACGAACAGTACTTACTGATTGGCTCACAACTATCGAAGTATGTAGCGGTGGTGGCACTAGAGATGTAGTCGAGTCCGCGCAGCTGTATGAAAAAGCAGCTAGTCTAAAGCGGTATCTCGACCGTATTGATAAGCGCGCAGATCCTGTTGTTGTTCAGCCACCGCGAGCCATCGTAGTGTGCGATGAGGGCAATATCGTGTTCGTAGCGTCCAATGTTCCAGGTCTGCAACTTGTGTGGCTGGACAGCAGAGAAGATGCCGACAGCGGCAGCGATGCATTCTTACGCATCAACGGCAAACCGGCTTATTGCGTAGAGTATACAGCTGCACCGTGGCCTACAATCAGCCCCACTACACTGGGTACGATCCAACAACATCTAGACTGGGTGTCGTAAATCATGACAACGTACGTTGAGTTCAGCACAGTAATTGACGACATCAATACGGACGAAGAGCGCTGGTTGATGTCTCAGCTTGAAGATGTATCCATACTGCCCAACGGTGTTGAGGTCGCCAGCTCAGACATAGCCGACACGGACATCATGCCGGCTAAGACTGGTCCGCGCTTTCTTATGCATAGCGATATGTCGCCCATAGTGGACTTCCAGTGGCAGCTGTACAGCAAAGGTAACTCGCGTTTCCTGCGCCTTTTTGACAAGGACGGCAACCCGGAACAGGTGGCACTTCTGATACAGCTGTTTCTGTTCACGTGGCGGCCACTTAAGTGCCAGGCATTCACGTGGGCTGTATGCAACGCCAACATCGCCCAGGGTTGTTCGGGCGGTGGCGTACTGATTACCGGGCAGGGCTGCTCGTGGTTGCGTCTCGAAGAGATTCTGAACAACTGGATAGACCAATGGAAAAAGGAGAATAGCGGTGTCCTCACGCAAGTGTAAGAAGCGAAACGGGCTGGAGTATGGTCATCGTACGATGACTTACGACATGCGTCTGCTTGTCACGCAGGCCGTTGAGGCAGGACTGACAACCCTTGCCAAAGAGAAGATCGAGCTATGGGACAACTATCTCAAGCTGCATGGCTGTGAGCCCTGTCCACTAGACGATTCGGTGCTGCGTCGAATCTCGTCAAGGCTTGACTACGAGCAATTCTGCAAGTACGCCGTGGCGCACGTTCGTAGAGTTGCTCAGTTGCACAGCAAGCGCCTGTTCCTTTATGACAAGATCAACGAACGTGCCGGGGTAAACAACCTCGGCGGCGATGTTCGTGCAGGGCTGTTGCTGGCCTTCACGTTGAACGACCAGCGCTACTACGGCGTTTCCATGATTCATTCGAAAGATCGACTCAAGGGCCGTAACAACAACAACGTAGGCTACTGGCGGGCCATATTGGGGGCCAAGCCGCTGCAGGTTGAACCTGTGTTGTTTGGCACGCAGTCGCCGGATGATTGGCTGGCTCAATTTCCACGTGTTATTCGAGACACGTTGTATCTGTGGATGACGGATCTCGAGTTTCGGCTGCACAAGAAGCGTGAACTTGACGCAAGTAACGCTACGTTGAATTCATGGATGACTGAGCTTACGCAGCAAGCGCAGAAGCAAGAAACTGATGAAACCACCACTCAGCCGACGTCGTAGTTTCCTTGCGAGGCTGGAGGACTGCCCTAGGTTAAACACACAGGTGCTGTTCTACCAGCTTAATGCTACTGACGTTCCGCAGATAACAGTAGCTGCTCTCACCGAGGCAACCAGCATGTTCAGAAAGCCGCTTGGCACTGTTGCTGGTTGCCTCGGCGGCGGCGTACGTATACAACTGAGCAATGCCACATGGTATGCTGATCCAAGAAGCTTGTTGAAGGCTGTAGCCGAGGTCACGCTAGAACAACAACTATTTGTATTGTTTGTCAAAAGTGCGAATGACTTAGACTACTGGCCCGAGATAATGAGCACATCTGCGGCAGCCACAACTGCTGCGCAACTATATAGTCGAGCGGGCTGCAGTGTTATTGGTCCGCAGGAGCTGCCAGCAGCATGCAATCATGGCAACATGATGACAAATATCACCGCACTCGTAAATCAGGCACACAGGTCGTCTGCCCCACGCAGCACACTAACTCGACAGTTGGTATGACTATGTCTACCTGGCTACCACGAATAGACGTAGAAGAGACGATAAAGCAGGCCGCACACAGCGTGATGAACGGCCTAGACATTGAACTTGAACTTATTGCCAAACGAACCGATGCGACTCCTGACATGTTTGGCAGCATGCATAAAGCGTTCATACGAAGCACCATGATTGGGCTATTGTCGCTTGACGACTTTTGCCGACTCACTCGGTGGCTAGGCACCACACCCGAGGAGTTTAAGCAACGACCGCTGAACATTCGTCTTGCCGTTGTTGCTTTGTGGCGTATGGTTCATGGAATAGCGCTTCGTAGGGCCCTGGATGGGACTGGCGTACCGTACTGGTAATGTACTTGTAGCAGTGTCGCCATCCAGGTAAAGTGTATAACTATCACGGAGATCAGTCATGTCTATTGACGCGGGTCGTATGGCTTTGACAGACTTGGTCGAGGCTGAGAAGAGTTTTGTTAGCCTTCATCGTCGTCGACCGGAGTATGTCACGTTGTATGTCGACACGGCTTATAACCTATTGCTGCTGGGTAGCCAGCACTTCGACAGTGAGACTGCCCAGACGTTGTGGCGACTCGGTGTTTTAGGGTTAGATGAAATACACGGAATGAAAGTCAGCATTCAGTACACAGACAACATCCATAACGTGATTCTTCAATAGCCTTTATGTCAATGAGCTATGCTTCTGATTACGACGATCATGTTTGACGAAGCATAGGCAACACGTGGCTAACAGTGAGGCCTTGATACACGAACTGTTAGCGCCAACGCCAGGATGACCTGGTGTTAAACCGCCGGATTTTGCCTCCTTATCGGTTTCGGACAACTGTGGGTGCTTTTCACCTTTCCGGAGGACCTTTAGCGAACGATCGACCTGAACCAGCAGACATTCACAATTGATCACTGTGTTTGTCGTTGACGCGACTGAGATTTATTCTCGACACGGTCCTGGTGCAGTTGTCTTGTTGCCTTAGCTCATTGAATACTTGTGGCTATTAGGGGCATAATTACTTGGTAGCCTTTAGGTATGGAGGAACTCGTGGGGCGCATTAAGCCAGGCGTAGTAAAGTTCTTCTCCCGTGTGGACGAGAACCCATTTGGCTTTATTGCTCGTGACGATAATGACGATGTGTTCTTCCATGGGTGCCATTGTGTTATCGAACACGAGCAAGCCTTGTACGTTGGTCTTTCTGACACTAGTAGACGCCCTAAGCCTGGGGATCTAATCTACTACGTACAAGGTCACGGTCACAAAGGTCCATTTGCACTCAAGTGGTCTTTTGACCGGAAACTGTTGCATTCCTACTTATCCATTCACGGAGCCCGACCCGCTTACAGGTTTATAGAGCGGGTTAATGGTGGCGAAGAGGTGGTACTGTGGGAAGGCGACGCTATCGACCAGCTCAAAGAGCAGTTCCCGCGCTCACAATACAAGACGCAAACAAAAGAGATACAGCGTCGGTTTATGAAGTGGGATGCTCGTGGGTTTGGTGCCTGGGTCGACATTGATTTTGATCCACGCACCGGTCGTGAGTAGTTATGTTCGCAGCGCATGATGTGCTGTGATTATTTTGCTAGGATGCTAGCTTTTTGTTTCTCACGTGAAGGAGTGTTTAATGGTACGTTCGAAACCGTCTCGCGCAGCGATTGTCACGGCCGCTCTGTTGCAGGCGCCGGACGCCTCGATCGATGAGATCTTGGATTCTCTTCACACCGCAGGACACAAGGCGATTGTGCGTAAGGACGTGCACAGCGCCCGGCACAAGCTGCGTCGCAACAAGCGAACGCTTCGGCAGCTGAAGAAGGCTGTGAACGGCAAGGTAGCCGTCAAGAGGTCGAAGCCGGCAAAAGAATCGAACGCCGAGCTTCTGGCCAAGAAGCTTCGCGATGGAGTGCAACAAATTGAGAAGGTCGAAAGGATGCAGACTATCCTTTCGATGGCGCGTGGACTAGTGTCGTTGCTGGAGGCCCAGTTGCGCAGCTAGTCTGATCGTTCATAGCCACCGGCCGTACTAACACTACGGCCGGTGGTTTGTCTATTTATGGGAGGAAGTATGAGCACAGTGGTACAGATTAAGCGAGATATACGCAGTCGCGATATCTTGCAAAAAACGTGTGATCGTCTGGGTTGTACCGTAACAGGTACCGACCCGTATGCGTATGTTGTGTTGCCTTCCGGCACACAGATGTCTATTGATCTGCGCACTGGTAATCAGCTGGACTCAGACTTCCAGCGCCGTCGCAGCGTTACGCAGCAGCGTGATCTTGATCAATTCGCCATGGAGTATCAGCTAGAGCTTTTGTCTCAGCTTAGCTTGCGGCCCATTGATCAGCTGCAGGTTGTTCGTCTCGATGGCTCCATTGAACTGGAGCTGACACTTTCGGAAACGACAACACCATGACAGAACGCATCAAGATCAAGATCACGCCCAACGGTGCGTTGCTGGAGACCGACGGCTTTCGAGGCCCAGCCTGTGAAGACAAGCTGCGCGAGATATGCAGCAAACTTGGATTGACCATTATCAGGTCGGATCCAAAACCCGAACAGTTTGACGTGGGCATAGCGTCAGAGGTGGTTCAGTGACCTTTCAAGACTCTATCGAAGAACGAGTCATCACAGGCTTCACTGGCCTTTATGTTGTATCGAATGCAGGCGAACAAGCTGCAGCCATAGACGATATCCAGCAGCTGTGTATTCGCCGCAAATGGTTCTTTGGCATCTGGGATGCCGAACGTGGCACACGTGTTCTGGACGACAAATACGGCAAGGCTGTGCTTATGCCTGCTGGCAATCGACCAGGAACACCGCCTGATACCAGGCTGCAGCAGGCCATTGCTGTGTTGCAGGATATGAACGTTGTGCGCGGCACAGATCCGAAGGACGTAAAGTACGAGCGCCCGGCAATCATGGTGCTACATAACGCCCATGGCGTTCTGCCGCAGCCACTTCATTATCAGATGCTCTACCATCAGATAATGGAGGGTAAGGCCGTCCGTAGGCAGTACGTCATCATTTTGTCGGCTGTGCTGGCCATACCGCCTGAGATCAAGGACATAGTCAGCGTTATCGAGCATGAGCTGCCAGACAGTGCACAGCTGCATGAAATCATGACGGCTGTTTGTGAGCCTTCTGAGTTGCCTTCGGACAACAATGTCACCAAAGCCGCACTAGCTTCAATGGCCGGTCTGAGCCGTTTCCAGGCCGAAGGCGCAATTGCGCTGTCGCTAAAACGAGCACGCACGGTGCAGCCAGGTATTTTGTGGGACGAAAAGGCAGCTGAGTTGAAGAAGGGCGTTCCTGGTCTGTCAGTCTATAAGGGCAAGGAATCGTTCTCGAAGATTGGTGGCTTGAATTTTCTCAAGCAGTTTAGCAAGACGTGCCTGACACCCAGGGATACAGACGATAGAAAAGCCAAAGGCTTACTGTTGTTAGGTCTTTCCGGCGTCGGTAAGTCGCTATTCGCTAAGGCGCTTGGTAACGAGACCGGGCGTCCTACACTGGTGTTGGACGTTGGTGCGATGATGGGCTCGCTTGTTGGCCAGACAGAGCGTCAGGTACGACAAGCGTTACAGATAGCGGACAAGATGGCACCAGCCATATTGTTCTGCGACGAAGTCGAGAAAAGTCTTGCCGGCGGTCAGGCATCTGCGTCAACAGACTCAGGCGTCGCCGCACGATTGTTTGGCGAGATACTGAAGTGGCTTAACGACCATGAGAGCGATATCTACTTCATCGCTACATGCAACGATATGTCTTCTATGCCTGTGGAGTTTAGTCGTCCAGGCCGTGTAGACGCAGTATTCTTTCTCGATCTTCCTGGCACTGCCGCGAAGCGGGAGATATGGAATCTGCATCTAATGAACTACAAGCATGCCAAGACTGTCGAAGAGGCAGTTAAGATACAGCTGCCAAATGACGCAGAGTGGACTGGAGCTGAAATTGAAAACTGCTGCCACGTAGCCAAGTTAACCGGTGTATCTGTGGCAGAGTTTGGTGATATGCAGCCGAGGATCGTTGATCGTTACCATGACCAGCTGACACGATTACGTGAGTGGGCTTCTGGACAGTGCCTTGCCGCTGAATATTCCGGCAAGTACTACGCAGATAGACATGAAGCTCATCTCAATGAAGTACTTGGGTCACATAGGAGGCGGGCCCGTGCCGGTTAAGAGCCGCAGCAAAAAGAAACCAGCTAAGGAACAGCTAGAGCTTAAGTTCGATCAGGCGCGAATTCAGATCACTGCTGAGCGGTTGTCACAGCAGTATGAGACAGTCAAGCTGTCTCGCAGCTTCTTGCCCGGCCAGCGCCAAGTCACGGCAGCACAGCGTGCGCAGGTCGCAAAGCTTTTCGACGCATCTGCTGAGTCGATAATCTTTGCGAAGCAGCTGCTCGACTCAAAGCACCCGAAGATCGCATCTGTCATGGCCGCACGGTCGGCTATTCAGGCATTTCATCTGGGTATGACACTATGGTATCCAGAGGCAGGTCGACGACTGCTGCCTATGGGCAAACACAAGCAGTACGACGAAGGCATGACAGCGCTGGTCATACCGTTTGAGAGGACGCTGGTCGAGCTGCGTGACGTCATGCCAGCGATACGAACAGAACGGCGCAAAACATTAGGGTCACGTCTCTACAAAGAGGCTGACTACATGTTCGATCCGGTCGAACGAGCTGCCATTACATGGACGTACGGCAGCACCGCCGATGTACCCAGCTATCTAATGCGTCTGGATCCAGCCACAGCCAAACGGCAGCTGGAAGAGCAGAAGCGTCGATTAGAGATGGTAGTGCAGCACGAGGAGCAACGGATTGCTCGCACATTAGCCGAGCATCTAGGCCATTTGGCTGAACGTCTATCGGCTAGGAAATTGCTGGACGGCCAGTTCGAGGTGGTACATGAGCGAAGAACAAGTCGCTATCGCTACCTGACAGTGGTTAATAGCGATGGCACACGTTCGACTGTTCGTCTGTCATCTGAAGAGTACGCAACTCGGGTTCTGCAGGATGATAAGCCCAAGGTGTTTCGTGACACCGTGGTGAGTAACATCCATGATGTTATTCGCGAGGGCCGCGAGCTGTTAGACGCCGTCGGTCTTGGTCAGGGTGAATTGGCAGAGGCTTATGACGCCATTGAACAAGTTGTTGGGCCGGATATGGATCTGGCGCAGCGACTACGTGACGAGGATTCACTGAGACACCGGACACTCTCAGGTGCACAGCAGTTGATCGACAACTTGGCAGTTCTGGCCGTGCCGCGTCCGGCGGTAAAACGGCAAATCCTTCGTGAGTACATGCAGGAGGTGACATGCGCAGCGACTTAGTGATTCAGGTTAAGAAGGACGATCTGTTGGCGATTGTGCAGGCCAACCTGGCAAAGCATATTGCCGACTTCGAAGAAACGTTGCAGAAATACGCCAAGGCAGCCCAGGCGGCGTTTATGCAACGTCACGACGAAATGCAGAAGATCTTGGATCATGACGATCAATCATTGCGCGCCGGTTCTCACTGGCCGCCGACGACGTACTTCAGCATTCGTACGCCACAGTGCTACGCCCGAGAGTACGAAGAGGCAATCGACATGTTGAAGATGGCCTGCAATGAAATCATCGAGCTCGATGATGACCAATTCCGCTGCTACGTTAAGGACAACTGGCAGTGGAAGAGCGACTATAACCAGACGAAGATGAGCTACGGCGGCTAGTGGCCAAGCTAGTCATCACGCCGCAGGGTATTCGGGCCATCTATGACGATGGCCTTTCTGATTTGTTGTCGCGCGCCATACAACCTGAACAGCGGGTTGACGTGGTCGCGCTACGAACTCTGATCATGCCAGTGTTGAACTCTGACACTGGTGCGTTGTGGGAAGTGGACTTGAGAACCGTTGGAGGTCCCGTGACTCAGCGGGACGAAGCCGGGCGACCGTTCGTGCGCTATGCACAAGCGATTGAGTTCGAACGAGCCTGGTTAACTGGAAACTGGCTGTATCCCGAAACAGCCATAACGTAAGGAGGCGAAAATGCTGGTGCTGACACGCGGAGCTAATGAAGGGATTCTGATTGGTGACAACATCGTCATCAAGGTGGTGAGCGTGCAAGGAGGGAAGGTGCGTCTAGGGATTTCAGCGCCCAACGACGTGCGTATCCTTCGGGAAGAATTGCAGGCGATCAACGTAGCGCCTGAGGCCGACGTCCAATGACGTACGGCTGAGTTGTTACGTGTTGAGGGGGCTGGCGAAAGCCAGTGCCCCTCTTTTTTAGCTATCAGAGATTCAGCAGCCTACGCAAATTATCAACTTTTCATATATACGCCTATTGGCTCTGCTTGTTCCACTTGATAGCAGGCCCCAAGCTGGTATAGTATTCAGAGCATTTAGCTCTGCAGGGCAGCACAAAAGGCATGGATGCGGCTGTAAGTACCTATTTGGAGATAGTTTATGACAGCCGGTACTCGTGGACGATATTTGGTTCTCGGAGCAGCGGGACAGTTAGGTCAGGCACTTGTTCTTTCTCTAGGTGAACAGGCCATACCAAAGACACGGGAAGCGTTGGACATCAGAGATTTGACGCGAGTAAGGCGTTGGGTGGCTGCAGTAAGACCAGATGCAATCATCAACTGCGCTGGATTGCTGACACCGCCGACAGACCAAGTGATGACCAATGATGCGTGGGAGACAAATGTAGTTGCTGTGGACAATCTAGCGTACGTTGCGGCTCGTCGGGACATCCCCTTTTACCAGATGTCGACGAGCCATGTTTTTGGATTGGATCTACGCCGCAAGGTTCCTTACTGGGAAGCTGATCCTGTGGGGCCTGTCGATGCCTTCGGCATAAGCAAGGCGATGGCAGAGCACACACTGTTACGCCGAATGCGTGACGCACACGACGCACCATACTACATCATACGTACGTCAACTCTCTTCGGACTCTCCGAACAATACAGGCTGAATTCAGTTCGCCTGTTGTACACGGCCTTGAAGTCGACGGCACAACCGACTGTCACGGTATTTGACGACGTGGTTACAAGTCTCACGTTTATCCCGCACTTCGTCAATGCGCTGCTGTGGTTTGTTGATCAGGGCAGCGCTATTGACCCCGGCATATATCATATTGCTGGTGAGGAGCTGTGCTGTTGGTATGCTGTGGCCGACATGATGGCAAGGCATCTCGGCTGCTCTAACAAGCTACAACGACAGTCGGCAAATGCCTTCCATAGCAAGCATCCCATACCACGCTACACGGCGCTGAACACGGAACGATATACGTCGCTACACGGCCCGGCTATCGGCTCTTGGACAGCCGGCTTGCGAAAGTGGCTAGCTGGCACCATGCAGCCTGATGACAACACGGCAACTGTCGAGATGGACTGAGGGGACACCCGAATAGACCACTACACATGTTGGTGCTATATTAAAAGTGACAGGACGCAGCATCCCCTGCTAGTGCTACAAAACTGCGCTGTGCCTGACCACACCACACGTAGCGACGCCAATCGAAACACCATGTAAGCTGCACCGGCGCCGCCATGTGTCAGCCGCAGGGAGGCCACTATGCAGCTGGAATCGCTGACACAGTTCCAACTACTAGCCTTAATATTCGGTGTCACTGCTTTTGCCGGGTTAGCTTCTGTTTTGCGATCTAAAAGGTCGCTCTCTATCCGCACACTGGTTAGCGTGTTACTGAACTCAGGCTTATCAGGGTTGGCTTGCGGGCTTGTTGGGCGGGAATACCTTACGTCCAATGTTCAATTACTGCTCGGGCTGTTACTATTGCTTAGCCTGGGCGGTACACCGATACTAGACTTTGTGCTCAGTGTCATTCAGAACGGTGGAATAGACATAAGCATTGCGCCGCGAGGCGGATGGAAACGTAAAAAAGTCAAGGAGGATGCCGATGACTAGGGCACGTAGTTACGGGGTAATAGTGTCTTCCGTGATCTCGTGGCTGCTATGTTGCATATTGATCGCCTACGGCGTTACGCAACAGTTCATAGTCACATCTGCGCAGACTAGATCGTCAGCATACTTTCAGATGCTGTACGACAGCACATATCCATTCGCGATGCTTGATCCTGATGGGTTGATCGTCGAATGGAATAAAGGCGCAGAAGATCTATTTGGCTGGTCAGCTAAGGAAGTTATTGGATCTGCACCTGACTTCATGATGGATCCGAATGTGGCTTGTAAGCATCGACAAGCCATCGAACGTGTGCAAGATATGGATTCATACAAGAAGGTCAAACACATTACATGTACGGCTAGGACTAAGAGTGGTGAGTTAGTTGGTATCGATGCAACAGTACGGGCCATACGCGATGGCACTGGTTGGTACTCTGTTGCCTTCTTTTACAGATCAGATGCCGCCAAGCCTGCGCCGTTACCTGCACCGGTTATTGATTCCATGCCTGTGCAGCCTGGCGATAGCCACAGCCATCCTATAAATCCTGCGCCTCCGAGTAGTTCTCAGCAGCGCGCATTATCGCGATTAAGCCTGAATGACTGAGAGGCGCGCTGTGAGTCTAGTCTATCCGCAGATTTCGCAGCAGGTTTATCAGGATATAGTGGCCAGTGTCGTGAAGGAGGCCGCTAAGCCTGTGGCAGCGCATGCCTTGGCCGGAAGACTGTATGTCAGTCAGTCTGGTTGGGGCCTTCTAGCCGTGCCAAACGCCATTGTGCGCGGATGCTTCGATGCCTTGGATGAACCGGGCGTCGAATTGCCTGTTGATGACAACGGCAAGCTCACAGCACACATATCCGTATTCTCCAAGGCTGACATCGAGAAGATCGGTGGACCCGATAAGCTCACAGAACGTGGTGGAAGCTTTCGATACACGCTAGGCCGTGTTAAGACTGTTGTTCCGCACGGATGGTCAGGCGTGTCTAGGGTATGGTTTATCGAGGTAAAGAGTCCTGAGCTGCAGCAGTTGCGCCGGTCTTACGGACTGTCCAGCAAACCACACGACGGCGAGTTTGAATTCCATTGCACGATTGGCATACGAAAAGCCAACGTATTGAACGAGAACGAAGTCAGTAAGGCCGCAGCTGAAAAACCCATACTTCGTATCGCAGGTGCCTCCGGTGCCGGCAAGACCACAACGTTAAATCGGATCGCAGACGAGCATCAGGGTGTTGTAGCTAAAGACCTGGACGACTTCTCAGGCGAAGTGATGCGCGACATGGGTATTCCGGCAGGTGCCAATTTGACCGACTATAACTGGGCACCAGGCCAGGAAGAGGAGTTTGAAAAAAGTGTTGCAAGCAAGTATCAGCAATGGCTTGCTCAGCAAACACAGCCTGTCGTCGTTAGTGGCTTTTCGAATAGCGGGTTGCACGATGTGCCAGCTGATAACTCGATGTTGCTTAATACGTGGCCATCGTTGTCGGCTTTGCGCGCTGTGCGACGTAATATCGCTATGGGATTGCGTGCGCCCCTACCTGAGTTACTATCGTTACCAAAGTTGTGGCAGATTAACAGACGTGCGCTAGCGTCCTACAAAAACAGAGGCTATACGCTTGCGGACCAGGAGCAGGTCCTGCAGATGGCTCGACATCTGCTAGGTAAACAGGCTGCTGATGAATGCTGCCCGAACTGCGATGCATTCTTGGAACGTGGTGATGATGACTGTTGCAATCGATGTGGCGAACCATGGCCTGACTCAAAAGAGGCAGAAGATGTAATTAGCGCTAATTACATCTTTGAGTCTGACGACAGCGAATTTTCAGCCAAAATTGGTTGCGAGCTGTACGGTGTCACTCTATACGGTGACGAGATTGGCTTAGATGAAAAGGCCGCAAGCTGGCTGAAGACTGCCGCTCCTGGTATGGGTATTCCTGACAGGGCTAATTTTGGTGACCTGTCAAAGCTTACCCCTGGTGAGCTGTTTGACTTCGTAGTTCAAGAGCATGCCGCACAGAGAGCTGGCCTGCACTCGGATATACGCATAGGCGGCCCTTCGCTGGGTCTGTACAGCTGGGCCGCTAGAAAGGGTCTACCGGCTCCTGGCGCTAAGCATCTTGCCGTACAGCAGCCCTTACACGCCCACGGCTACAAAGACTTCCAAGGCACCTTAAAAGGCTACGGCGCTGGCACTGTAAAGACGCAGCGCAAGGGACAGATACTGCTCACAGGTGTGCAGCCGGGTCGTCTCGACTTCAGTACAGCTGACGAACGCTATCCTGAGCGTTTCACAATGATACGCACAGGGCGTGGCCGTGAGAAAGACTGGCTGCTACTGAATACAACGCCAAAGCAGCCGCTGCCGTACGAGAAGGTGCACTACAAGCGTATACCGGCAGAGCAGATGAACGACGTGCTTGATAAGCTGCAGCCGGGCAGTAGTGTCCAGCCTAAGCTAGATGGTGCGTCTTCTCTTATCAGACTGGTGCGGGATGGTGTGGAAGTTCTGTCGTACAGAACCAGCAAGACCACTGGCCGTCCAATTGTTCATACCGAACGGATGTTTGGTAAAAAGCATCAGGGCCTGAACATACCTAAAGAATTGGTTGGGTCTATTTTGAAGGGGGAGTTATATGGCTTGCGGAAATTGCAAGAACGGGCAGTGTCGTCCAACGCTGAGGCTGAAGGAACAGGCGGTGATAGCCTCGCTCAGCGAATCGGAGCTTCGCCAGCTGGCGATGGGGCTGCTGATCAAGCTGCCGTACACAGTGGAGACGGCGTTGAGAGAGATAGTGTCATCCCGCCCCAAGAGTTAGGTGGTATTCTGAATGCCACACTTGCTAATTCATTGAAAGCACAGAAGGAAAGGAACATCAAGCTTCGTAGCATGCTGTACGATGTGCAGCAGCTGGGAAGCCGTCCTATTCACCCTGATGATGTGCCTTACAGCGAGCGAATGCAGATGCTACGTGATGTCGCCAAGCATCTGCCTGAGCAATTTCATGTGGCCGATGAGGCTACAGATGCTGAGTCAGCTAAGGCCCTGTGGGAAACCATCAGAGCTGGTAAGCATCCGCTGACCAGTGAGGGTGTTGTCATACATCCGCCCACAGGCAAGCCGATGAAAAGCAAGTTTACGGAAGACCATGATGTCTACGTAAAACGAATATTCCCAGGCAAGGGCAAGTACACTAACGTCGGTGCGGGTGGGTTCGGATACTCACTCACACCTGACGGGCCGGAAGTTGGCGAGGTTGGCACAGGCATTTCTGACGATCTTCGTAAGGATCTGTTCAATGCCTCTGATCTGTATCTTGGTCGAGTTGCCAAGGTAAGAGCCCAGCAGCAACTACCGTCAGGGGCCTTACGTGCCCCCGCCCTAATTGCTTTTCACGAAGGCTAATCTGTGAAACACACAGAGCGACCTTTGTCTGTTTTTCTCGACAGAGCGGGCAGCTTACTGTTCAAAAGGAAAAAACATGCTTGCCATTACTGAAGACGTAACCTATCAATCGTTGGTCGATAAGCTCAATGAAAAACAGCCTTTCTCGTTTTCTCGATGGGGTGACGGTGAGTGGGCGGCTGTAAGGAAGTACCTAACGCCGGGTAGTGCTCCGTCTCGCAATTGCGATAAGCATCAGCATTTCCCCGACATGGGTCGTGACTTGCTAGATGTTCTGAAGGACTGCGGACAGTCGCGCGACGAGTATGACTATTTGCTCGGTATGCAGAACCTTGCTCTTCGATTGTGTGGTGAATGGATCAGTCAGATTACGACCACGCATAACTTACCGACGGCTTGGTGCAAGGCCGACATATTTCATCATGCAAGCGGCCACAATCGATTGCTGCCTCTGATATCTGCCTTACGTCAGCTGCCTGTGATCATGGTTGGACCGGCTTACTTACGAGATATCGACAGGTATTTTGGCTATGCAGCTTTTATCGAGGTGCCGGTCAGGGATTGCTACCTAGCGCTGTCGTCACTGACAATGGATATAGCTGACAAGCTCAACAGCCTCGACGGCCCTGTGGTTGTGTCGTTGTCGGCATCGATGCCAGCTGAAATCATTTTGCACAGACTGTACCCAGCCTGGAAAAACAAAGCTTGGCTGATCGACTTTGGTTCTTTGTGGGATCCGTTGGTGGGCCGTAATACCCGTAGCTATCACAAAGGACTAGACAGCGATGAACTACGCAAACTTGTTCTACCTGTGTCAGGGTCTGTCTGAATACGAGGCCGCACAGGGTATTGTAAAAGCCGCCGAGGAGAACTGGCGTCAATACAATAAGCTGGCCGAGCAGCTGCAGCAGGATGTAGCCGACTTAGACGTTGCTGGTTACAGGTCGGTATCGGTAAGTCCCGAAAAGGAAGCACTTCTGCTGCACCACGTCGACATGCCTGTTGATGTGCAGGCAAAGTGGCACAATGTGCTGTACAAGCTGGCTGAAGATCATGGACTGACCGATGTCCTTACTATCCACGGCGATAGTTCTTCGCTTCCGCAGGATAGTTTTCAGATCCATCTGCGACCGGCCATCAACATAGCCCTCAGCGAAAAAACGGCGTACAGCACGTTTGTCAACACGCTAGGGCAGCTTACCAATCATCTGCCGGGTCGTATCGCTGACTTCGTACCAGGCGATCCAAGTCCTCTGACAGCCATGCTAACGTCAGGTTTGCTTGGTGCCGGTCTAGGCTATGGCGGCGGCTATTTGATGGGCTCCGTTCTCCCTGGCTGGAATAAGAAGCGACTAGCCGCCACAGGCGCTGTTCTGGGTGGACTGACTGGTGCCGCTCCTGGCGCTGTGTGGGGCTGGGTGAACAGCAAGCACAATAAGCCGCTTACATCCGGCTGGCCCATCGTTCCTGACAAACCGGCAAGAATTGATCCTACCTGGGAGTTTGAAGAAGATCTTCCAGATACTAAGGCCGCTGCCTGGGACAATGACGATACAGGGGCCGGTGGCATGTTTCCACCGCCTATCCCGGTTCCCGCGCTTCGTGATACATTGTATTATGATCCTAACGTAGCGTTCGCTGTTAATCCGGCAACGAGAAATGCAGCTATGTCCTTAGTGGATACAGCGGCATTCTTAGCCGAATCCAGGGAGCAAGACCCTCAGCGGTCGTCAATGGTGACAATGGGCGACCTAGGTCGTTTGACGGCTGGCATGGGTACTGGCTATGTAGCCGGTGCTCTATTTGGTAAAGCGCTAGGATCAATATTCGGACTACCGCAGAAAGCACAGGACATACTGAAGACCACGGGCGTTGTGGCTGGCGTTATAAATGCCCTGACTCCGATGGCGTTTACGCGATGAATAACAGTCTCTTCGGAATATCACCGCAACTGGAATCATCCGATAGGCGTTATCGGCAATTGGTTTCAGATTGGTGGGGGAGAACCAACGGAGAGTCTGTGGCGCGTAGACGTTCTGTGCGTATCACTACGGCGCTAATTCGACAACAACCCACTGAACAAACGTTAGGCCCGTCGCCGGATCAGGTTATTCGTCTTGGGCCGTACACTGTTCGCTGGGATGCGGCACAGCAAGTGTATGTAACGCAACCGACTAACGCTCTAGTCAGCCTGCTACTTACGCTGTCGCATCAGAATGTGTTGTCAAAGACTACTGCAGATGAGCTGCTTACAACGTACATTAGGCAGCATCAGAACCCGTTAACGCCACATAGACTTTTGCAACTACGTCAGATGGCGGATGATCAGGGTGTGACACTACCGGATTGGTGCTGGAATATTCAATTTCAGCCTACGCCGGTTGACATGCCACCCACTGCAGCCGCCACAGGACGGCACGGACTTCTTAGGGAATATTTTTGAGGGGAACATGTTATGGCTCAATCGATGTATCGTCCTACACGCGTATTGGCTAGTGGAACAATGGCTAAGCTGTACCCGTTGTGGGGTGCGGGCAAGCCGATGACGTTCTGGGCTGAGGGTGGTGTCGTTTGTTATTTTGACGAGGGCAAGGGCAAGTATGGCTCTATGTTCTGGCAGGATGCCGCCAAGCGTGCTATCGCTTTGAGCGAAATGGTGACTAACAGCTCTGACGGCGGTTACGCCAATGAGCGCATGAAGCTCCAGCAGTTCGTCTGTGACATGGAGCTTGTTATCCGTAATGCACGAGAACAGTCGCAGGAGTTCGACGCTATTGTCTCTCATGCCAATCGTGCTGCACGACATCGTGTTCGACAGGCCCAAGGTTCGTCCGGTGTCCATATCGTAGACACAACACATTTTGATGAACTAGTGCGTAGTTGGTAAGGAGCCAGCGATGACCGACAAGGAAGCATTCAAAGTAGCCATGCTTGCGCATTGCGCTAGTCTCGGCATGACTATCGACGAGACAACCGCATACGTCAAGCACGCACTGCTCCTGGGGCAAGTAAGCTTGGAAAAGCAGGCTGCTCCTCGCGAACTCACCGAGCGTGATCGTCGTGACATTGATGCTGGCAAGTCACAGTGGTTCCCACGAACCAGCTCTGCGGCGCCAATTGCGCAGTACATGCGTAATCCCAACATCGACACCGTGCTGGGGAGCCTGATAGGGGCCTTGGGGGGCGGGCTCATCGGCTCCGGGTCAGGCTATGCGGTGGATAATCCTGGCCTGGGCACTGGCATCGGCGCTGGAGTAGGCGGTGTTGGCGGAGGTTTGCTGGGTCGCTATCTTTCCAATCACTGGAACAATCGATTGGAAGATGCCATGACGTACTTGCCCGAGGGTGCGCGGGGTGCCGACTTTCTACATCACCCCAATATCCGTCGCAATATGCCGGCGCTAGTTGATATGGCCACTGTTAACGCTGCGCTACCTTGGGTGGTCAACTCCAAGTACCTCAAGGAAAAGGAATCGGCCGAACAGCAGCGCGTGAATAAGCAGGCTGACATATCCGAATGGATACCCGGCTACGACTTTCTAAAGGGCACTGCAGACAAGGTTATTGGCACTGGCCTAGACTTGTCTTCATCGGCAATCAAGACGCTTGGCTCCTTGGGTTTGGTGAGTGCTTTTGCCGCCCCGTTAAGCGCTGGTGCTCTTGGCGGTTATGGCTTGGCCAAGTTTACGAATCTTGGCGACGAAGATTTGGAAGACGTCCGTGTTCGACGACGGATCGAAGAACTTCGAATTGCAGCTGCACAAGCGAGCCAACGGAGACAGGCACAGCAGCGTAAACAAACAACGCCACAGCGTGGCCGGACAGTTACCTGATGTCATTTCTCAAGTATCGTGACAAGAACACTTCGTCGGACAATGAAAGAGGACCTTTGCATTTTGGTAGAACGGCTGTTGATGGTCTGCCGTTTAGGGGCGCACCAGTTCTACTGCGTGACGACGAATACCAAAAGTACACGGAGGTAGTCCATGATGCAGATATCGATATCTTCGACATGGGCGACCCTGCGCAGCGTGATAAGTTGCGTGAAATCGTAGACCGTTCTGTGAATCAGTGGTACGTGATCTACAGGATGCAGGAAAAGTGGGTCAAACGGCCGGATGGTAGTGTGACGATACTGGTTTACGTTGTGTGGTCTGTACCTCAACGAGAATTGGCCAAACATCGTTTACCACCAGAATTGAATCCGGCGACAACAGGAGCGAAACATGGCTAACGAAGCAGACGGATTGGACCTTAGCAAAGTGCCTAGCGAAGTATTGCAGTCAGCAAACGCTGAGATGCTGCGTAATACAGCCTTCAAGCAGCTGGCGGCACTTATGACGATGGGTCTTGGCGTTGGTGCCGGCTCACGAGGTTTGCTGGGGCTGTACAACATGGCTCACAGTAACATCTCGCCGCCAAGCCTCAAGGTTCCAAAGCCTATAGTCATGGACATTCCTGTTAAGCGAAAGCCGCTACAGAAACGGGCCAACCCCGTGCCGACGCCTGATACGTTTACCGACCCTCTCAAGAAATGGTTTGCCGGACATTACGCCGAGGATACAAGCGGTATTCCTTGGGCCGCACCGGCAATGATCGGCGGTACCACGGCAGCCACATATGGCGGTTGGAAACTGATCGATTGGTTGTTAGGCAAGCGGCATAAAGCCGATCTGCAAACAGATCTAACCGATGCTGAGCAGGACTACGAACGCACCTTGCGTGGAGTGCCTGGCAAAACTGCTGAGTTGTCCACGGCTCTGGAAGACTTGTTCGATCTGATCAGTAGCAATGAGAAGCAGGCGTCCTCCTGGGGGCACACACTTGGACAGGCTGCAGGTATGTACGGCTCTGTGGCCATGCTTCCTGCACTCGTCGTAGCCAAAATGATGTACGACGTCACCAAAAAGCGTAGCCCCAGCGAGCTACTGCGCAAGGCTGTCAAGAAGTATGAGAATGCACAGGCGCAAATCCGTCCGGTGCCTGTGTTCGCCCGTCCGGTTGACGTCGATAACAGTGATGAAGACGTTACAGCCCAGGATGTCTGACAATGAGTGTCTTCAGTGACGATGCTTTTCTGTGCGACAAGCAGGCCGACGAATTGCCGCCGATTGCTCCACCGGCATTTGTAGAGCCTGATGAGACTACGCTGGCTGAGTTTGGTAATCCTGCGCAGACACGGCGTGGCATTTATGCCAATGTCTTGGATGCGGCACAGAAGCTCAAGCCGCTGTCTAACAATCGCTACAGCTTGCAGCTGGCTGACGTACATTACGCTGACCCCGAGGAACGTACGCCGGCTGAAGAGAAGAAGGCCGTACTTACCAACGGTACGTTGGATAGGCGTTTGCGAGGAACGTGGCGACTCATCAATGCCGCCGACAATCAAGTTGTCGAACAACGAAAGATGACTATAGCTCGTGTGCCTCACATGACACAACGAGGCACATTCATCTTCCGTGGTAACGAGTACACGCTTACCAGCCAGCTTCGGTTGCGACCCGGTATATTCACTCGTGTCAAAGAGAACAACGAGATAGAAGCACACGTTAACGTGTTGCCGGGTGAAGGTCGTGCACATCGTTACTTTCTTGATCCTGCCAAGGGTGTCTTTTACGCCCGCGTAGGACAGGCCAAGATTCCCATGATTCCGTTGCTACGGGCCATGGGTGCCGACGACAAGATGCTTAATGAAGCGTGGGGCCCTGATATTCTCGCTGCCAACAGCGGTGCGGATAAGACGGTAGCGCTTCACAAACTGGTACAGCGTTTTGTGTCTAGGGTTCCAGCTGATGCCGACGACAACATGCGTCGTGAGATGCTAGCCAAGTCGCTATCAGACATGCGGCTTGATCCTGAGGTCACAAAAGCTACGCTCGGAAAGCCGTATGATCGACTGACATTGCCGGCCATTTTGGATACTACGAAGAAACTGCTTGCTATCTCACAAGGTAAGCAGGAAGTGGATGACCGTGATCATCTAGCCTTCCAGACTGTGCATTCTCCTGAAGACATCTTTGCTGAGCGTCTTGCCAAAGACTACGGCGGTATGCGTAGAAAGCTGCTGTACAGGGCCACATTCAAGAATGGCTTGTCGGCTATTCCTGCTAATGCCTTGGGAAAGCAGCTTGAATCAGCGCTGCTGAACTCTGGTCTTGGTCAGAACCTGGAAGAAGTTAATTCCGCCGAGATATACGATAAGCTATGGAAGCTTACTCGTATGGGTGAGGGTGGTCTGTCCAGCATGGACGCTGTGCCAGAAGATGCCCGAACGGTGCAGCCGTCGCATCTGAACTTTGTCGATCCGCTGCGTACTCCTGAGTCTTATCGTAGCGGTGTGGATGTGTACTTTGCACGAGCTTCGCGCAAAGGCCCTGGCGGCAAGCTGTACTCACCATTCGTCGACATCAAGACTGGCAAACAGGTCTACAGATCGCCACAAGACATTGCCAACTCCACGATAGCATTTCCAGGTGAGATGAACACGCAGCTGCCTCGCGTCGTTGCCATGCGTAACGGGCGTATGCAGTGGGTGAAGAAGAGCGATGTCGACTATGTCGTACCGCATTTCGAACAAGCCATGTCGCCATTAGGCAATCTAGTGCCGCTCAAGAGCATGGTTAAGGGCCAGCGCACTGTCATGGGCTCCAGGTTCATTACGCAGGCCCTCAATCTTGTTGATCCTGAGGCTCCGTGGGTTCAGTCAGGTATGCCGGATAAGCCGGGCGCTAGCTACGAGGAAGAGTATGCTCGTAAGCTCGGTACGGTATTCTCTGACAAAGCTGGTCGTGTGCTAGACGCCACAGCTGACGCACTGACAGTGCAGTACGAAGATGGCAATAAGCAGACCTTCCCGCTGTACAACAATTATCCGAACAATCGTAAGAGCTATCATCACCAGTTTGCCACGGTTAAGCCTGGTGATGTATTCAAGCCGGGTGATTTGCTAGTACGTACAAATTCCACGGACAAGACAGGTGCTTTGGCGTTAGGTAAGAACGCCCGTATTGCCTACGTACCATTCGGTGGATTGAACTTCGAAGATGCTTATGTTGTGTCAGAGAGCTTTGCCAAGCGTCTCGACAGCGAACATATGTATCAACACAAGTTTGAGCCCAGCGATTCTCATAAGGTCGGGAAGAAGGCATTTGTCTCGTTGTTTGCAACGAAGTTCGACCGCAAGCAACTTGGCCAACTGGATGACGACGGCATTGTTCGACCCGGCTCTATCGTCAGCGAAGATGACCCGCTGATAGTTGCGGCACAAGAGCGCACGCCGAGTTATGGTCGTGTGCATAAGAAGGGTGCCAAGTCTTTCACTGACGCCAGTGTGTTGTGGAACCACCATTCTCCTGGCGAGGTGACTGACGTCGTACGAAACGACAAGGGTGTCACTGTAGTTGTCAAATCGATAGCTAGCACCGAAGTCGGGGACAAGCTGTGCTACAGCCCTGATACGGAGTGCCTAACAGCCACAGGGTGGAAATTGATTTCGTCGATAACCCCGCGTGATCGCTGTGCGTCACTTACAGCCGATAATCAGATAGAGTATTTGTTACCGGCGGCAATACAGCAGTTTTCGTACACCGGGCCTATGTACTCCTTGGAAACAACGCAGGTCAGTTTGTGTGTCACTGACAATCACAGTCTTTACGCACAACCGAGAAACAGTAAGCATTATTCGTTAATTGAAGCTAGACATCTGTACGGTAAGCGATATCGGTTGAAGCGTGACGGCGAATGGATCGGGCGTAGTCCTAAATTCGTGACGCTAGCGGCTGTAACTGTTAAAGCAGGTCAGAGCGGTCGCGGTAAAAGGGTCATCCCGGCATTGAAGGTACCAGTGAAGACTTACGCAGCTGTTCTCGGCGCGTTCCTGTCTGAAGGCAATACATTCAATTCTGGCCGGCATGGTTGTGGCTTCGATATCACGCAAATTAAACAACCAGGTCGCAAACATCTGCTATGTGCGTTACGCCAGATGGGTGTCAAATTTAGCGAACACAGCCGAAAGACTAAGATTCGCGTTTACAGTCTGCAGTGGTATCAGCATCTACGTCAGTTTGGTAAGTGTTGGCAAAAGTTTATCCCATTAAGCGTTTTCAACTGGGATAGGGCTACGCTTCAAGTACTGTACGATTGGCTTATGTGGGGTGATGGTTCTTGCACAGGTACATCACATGCGTATCACACCACGTCTCGACGACTGGCAGATGATGTTCAACGATTAGCCTTGCATCTAGGTATGAGTGCCAATATTGATTTTCAACCTAGTAGAATTGGTGTCATAAAGGGTCGTCGATACAGGTTCCGCAAACGCTATTGGGTGTCAATTTATCGCAGCAAAAACCAGCCTGAGATCAATCACGGCCATTGTAGTAAGCAGTTAGGACAGAAGGAGCAATGGGTTCATTTTAATGGGCAGGTGTACTGTGTGAGCCTGCCTAAAAATCATGTACTGTATGTTAGACGTAATGGCAAACCAGTATGGTGTGGTAACAGTGGCAGATATGGCGATAAGGGCATAATCTCCGGAATCATCCCTGATGAGAAAATGCCGCATGACAGCCAGGGACGACCGCTGGAAGTGTTGGCTAATCCTCTGGGCGTGATTACACGTGGAAATCCAGCGCAGGTTGTAGAGGCTGCGCTAGGCAAGATAGCTGCCATAACCGGCAAGCCATATAAGCCCATCGATTTTGAAACAGACCAGGACATGGTCAAGTACGCGATGGACGAGTTGGCCAAGCACGGTATGAAGGATACCGAAGACATCATCGACCCTGAGACGGGGCGTAAGATCAAGGACGTGCTTGTTGGCAATCGCTTCATCATGAAGCTTGCACATACTGCAGAGTCTAAGAGCCAAGGTCGAGGCACTGGCGGCTACACATCTGAAGGCAGTCCCTCTAAAGGAGGGGAGACTGGAAGTAAGCGGATCAGTCTCATGGACACCAGTGCTCTGTTGAGCCACGGGTCTGTTGGTGTGCTGCAAGACGCTATGCAGATTCGTGGACAACGTAACGAAGACTTCTGGCTCAAGCTCATGCAAGGTCACACACCCACGGCTACTAAGGTGCCGATGGTGTGGCAAAAGTTTGTCAGTGAGCTGAAGGGCGCTGGAATCAATGTTGTGCCCACAGGGTCTAAGCTGCAGCTAATGGCTCTGACCGATAAAGATGTAGACGTAATGGCCGGCACCCGTGAGTTGAAGACGGCCAAGACTATGCAGCTTGATCGTGAAGGTGCGCTAAAGCCGGTTCCTGGCGGTTTGTTTGACCCGTCGTTGACAGGTGGTACTGACGGCAATCGTTGGTCTTTTATACGGTTGCCTGAGGTAATGCCTTCGCCAGTGATGGAGGAGCCAATACGCCGTATTCTCGGACTCACGGAACAAAAGTTCCTTGATGTTTTGGCTGGTAAGGACTCGTTGCCGACTGGCAAGGGACCTAAGGCTATTCAGACGGCATTGCAGAAGCTCAATCTGGATCACGAGATTGAGTTAGCACGAGCGCAGATACACGGCAGCAAGAAGACTGCTAGAGACACAGCGATCCGTAAACTCGGATATTTGAAGTCGGCCAAGGAGCTCGGCATACATCCAGGTGATTGGATGATATCCAAGATACCTGTTTTGCCGCCTATGTTTCGTCCGATCAGTGTGATGCAGGACTCCAATCTACCGCTTGTGTCAGACGTCAACTATTTGTACAAAGATGCCTTCGACGCTGTTGATAATCTGAAAGAGCTTCAAGGCAAAGTGTCAGACGTCGGTGATGAGCGGTTAGCTGTGTACAACACGTTCAAGGCTATCACAGGTCTTGGCGACCCTGTTCACCCCAAGCTGCAACAGAAACGAGTGAAGGGCATATTGTCCCGTGTGTTTGGCTCAAGTCCAAAGTTTGGCTGCTATGACGACGATACAGAAATTTTGACAAAAGACGGCTGGGTGAAATTCCCGGAGCTTACTGACGATACCCAGGTAGGAACATTGAACCCGGACACAGGCGCGTTTGAATGGCAGATGACGAAAGGAGTATTCCACTGGGACTATGATGGTGAGTTGTTCTGGTTTGGTACCTCTCGCGGCTTGGATTCTGTCGTAACGCCTAATCACCGTAATTGGATACGTTATCGTCGCGGAGATGTGGATAGCGCCGATGACATGGAGGCTGGCTGGCAAATTGAGCGTGCGTATATGACTGCCGCCAACGGCAACCGCAAATGGTTTCGTACAGCTGCCTCGACGTGGCGTGGTCATCGTCGTCGTCCTAGTTTCTTGAGCAAATCATGCAGGCTACAAGACTTTGCGGCATTTGTCGGCTGGTGGGCAGCAGAGGGTTGGCTAGGCGATCGTAAACGTGACTGCATACAACTGTGTCAAGCAGTCAAGCATGAGGTGAAGTGCAAGGAAATAGCTCGACTTGTACAATCGCTTGGCATCAAGTTTTCTGTTGGTAAATACTTTCGTGCAAGTAGTAAGGGCAAGACTTGGGTGTGGCAATGGTCAATCCGGTCGAAAGACCTGGCGAAGTGGCTGACAACGAATGTTCGAACTGGCTCAAAAACCAAAAAGTTGTCAGCTAAGATTCGTGACTGGGATGCACCTTTTTTGAAAGCGTTCTTTCTTGCTTATCTCGACGGAGATGGAACGCGACGATACAGTCCAAGGCAAAACGGTGGAGGCGTAACGCACAAGAATTGTGGCCAGTTGTTGTCCCGTCATCAGAATGCGCATACGATCAGCGAGGCTCTTGCCGGCGATATACAGGAAATCGCGTGCAAGCTGGGTGTGACTGCTCGTCTTCGTTGGATGCCGGCGCGAGACGAGGTCTGTCAGCCACTTTGCCGAATAAATCTTTCCGACAGCAAGTTTGTCGTTGCTGAAGGTAAGAAAAGTCACAAGGTTGTGAATTATGTTGGGCAGGTTCACTGTGTCAGTGTGCCTAATGGCATTGTCTATGTACGGAGGAACGGCAAACCGTTCTTCTCGGGCAACACTGTACAGCGCCGACTCATAAGCACCACCGTGGATCTTGTAGGTCGCGCTGTCATTAGTCCAAATCCTGACTTGGATATGGATCAAGTAGCCATCCCTGAGGATCGAGCTTGGGACATCTATAAGAACTTCATTGTGCGTAGGTTGCACCGCAAGGGGCTTAACATTGTAGAAGCTGCACGACAGGCCAAGGAACGAACGCCCACGGCCAAGAAAGAAATGCTGGCCGAAATGGCTAATCGGCCTGTCATCATAAATCGCGCACCGGTGCTGCATCGCTTTGGCATCATGGCATTCTGGCCACAGCTGACTAAAGGTAAAACGATGCAGATTAGTCCGCTCATCGTCAAAGGCTTCAATGCTGACTTCGACGGTGACGCCATGCAGTTTCATGTGCCGGTGTCAGAAGAGGCGAAGCGAGACGCTGTTGAACGCATGTTGCCCAGCCGTAATTTGCTAAGCCCTGCAGATTTCAAGACGCCCGTACACGCACCCACAACTGAATTTCTAGGTGGCCTGTATGCAGGCACTAGCCGAGCCAAGGGTAAGTCCAGAGTGCATTACATGCGGTCGCAACAGGACGCAATCGCAGCCTACCTACGTGGCGATCTGCCTGCTAATGCTGTAGTTGAGATAGACCAGTGATGCTGTGCCGACGTAGTTAGCGATGGTTATACGAGCTATACTACAGGCTGTCCTACCTTAATTAGTTACAGGGATTCAACGCATGAACACAATCTTCAACCCGGCGCTGCTGACACTGGTCAAAGAGCTGCATAACAAAGCGGCATTTGTTGATCCTGCCATGGCCGCTGGTGGAATGCCTGCCGATCCGGCTATGGCCGGTGGAGCACCTCCAGGAATGCCTATGGACCCAGCCATGATGGGCGGGATGCCGCCGATGGACCCGTCTATGATGGGCGGAATGCCTCCTATGGACCCGGCAATGGCTGCTGGCGCCCCGATGGACCCTTCCATGGGTGGAATGCCTCCAGCGCCGTCTGGTGCCCCTGCAGGGGCTGCTGCGGGCCTTACTGAGGAACGTGTTCGCCAGATCATACAGGAAGCCATGGGTGGGGCTGGTGGCGCTAAGGGCTCGGACGGAGCGTCTGGGGCTAAGAAGCCTACCAAGATTGATCCTGGCGAGGAAATCTATCAGCTCAAGAAGATGATGGTGACGATCTTCAACACAATGGGCTTGCAGGTTCCTCCTGATATGTTGCTGCGACCTGAAGATCGCGAGGCTGGTGCTGAAGATGCGTCCGGAGGAGACTCCGGTGGTGGCGGGGAGAGTGCACAGGCCGAATCGGCGATCAAACCTATCGAGGCTATACAACCGGCTTCACCGGAGTTGGCCATGGCAGGAAAACAGGGTGCAAGTAAATTGGCCATAGCTCGTGTCAGGAGTCCTGGACAGTCCATCGGCAATACCGCACTAGGTATCTCCGACAAGGCAGCTGCATTGGCTCGAATCATCGAGGAGGCCAATCGTGCGGCTAAAGGCGCTTAGAGGCCTGGGCGATAAGTCGCCGTTACTACGTGACGGCATGAGAATGGTCGTGTTGGAAGATAACGCAGGCGTGCCTCTGGCCGTGGCCTGTGAACTTGTAGACGGTGAAGTCTTCATATCCAGAGCTACTGATGAAGACTTCAATCGTGTTCTGGACCGGCTAGGGTTCAACAAGTTTGTCATAGTCGATGACGTTACAAACAAGCTAAGACCCGCTGAAGATCTGCCCAAGGTGTTGTGATGAATCATCTACCTTCGCAAGACGTAGAAACAACGCAGCGGGCTAGCCGTTATGCGCGTTGGCTCAACGCTAGTATTGTGCCTGCGCCTGGGCAAGTCACCGAGGTTGCTACAAGCTTGAATGTTGCCGAATTGGTAAACGATGTAGCCACGATCCGTGAAAGCTTACGACAGAACGAAAAGGTTGTCGTAGGCCCTGTGACAAAAGAAGAGCAAGCATTCATAGAAGCCAGTCTTACAGACTACGAGTTGGCACGAGTGGAATTCTGCCTACGCACACACAGGAAGTAAGATGGCCAGGTTGCAGACGACGATAGGCTCGTTGATGGTGAACTCCGTGCTCCCTGAAGAGCTACGGGACTATAACGCTGTCATTGATAAGGCTGCAATGAGCAAACTGCTGCGCACGATTGCACAGAAATATCCAGAGAAGTACAGGGATATATCCCATCGTCTGTTGCAGATCGGCAAGCACATATCGTTTAGCTCTGGCGGCGATTCATTTGGTCTACGGCATCTGACAGAGGCTAAGGTAGCCACGCAGCATAAGAAAACGTTGCTTGACGGACTTACTCGAATTCTTAGCGATGACAGCCTGAGTGACGACGAGCGCGACAAGCAGCTGGTCAAGATGACAGGCAAGATTGGCGAGCGCATGTCTAAAGATGTGCTCGAAGAAAGCCTGCAAGAAGACAACCCGTTGGCCCGACAAATCCGATCTGGTTCTCGTGGTAATGCTTTTGGATTGGCTGCGTTGCGTGGTAGCGAGTTGCTGTTTACCGATCATCGTGACCGTGTCATTCCAGTGCCCATCAGACACAGTTATTCGCAGGGTTATTCACCCGCCGAATACTGGGCTGGATCGTATGGTACTAGGAAGGGCCTAATCGATCTCAAAATGTGTCTAGTTGGCGGCACGCTTGTGCTGATGGCTGACTACAGTGAGAAGCCTATAAAGAAGATTCGTGTTGGTGATTGGGTGATGGGCGCCGATACATGTGGCAATATGTTCCCGGTGCAGGTAACCGCTGTATACGCTAATGGGCATCGAGAGTGTTTTCGCTATCGATTTAGGAAGGGCGGCTGTCGACAGGATGATTCCATTCGAGAGCTAGGTGCAACCGAAGACCACAAGGTACTGGCTCAGATCAAGGATGGCAGGCCAGGTTCAACCTATGCCCACAGATCCGTATACGAACCAACAGCGTTGCCTATGTGGCGGGCACGCGTACAAAAGAACCCTCGCAAAAATACATTCTCGGCCTATCCAGCTCAAGGAGCTGCCGGAATAGGCCGACCCGAGCCGCATGCGTTGCTGGCCGGGCTGATGCTAGGTGACGGATGTATGACGCCAAAATGTCACGGTTGCTACACGTTGTCTTGTGCAGATGATGAGTTGTTACAGCTAATAAATCAGCGTATCGGCGTATTCAACTTGCGCTTCCAGCCCATGGTCGGTAGTTACAGCGCCGCGTTAGTTGAGATAGATAAGACGAAACGAGTTGTCATTCGGAAGAACAACCGTAATTGTTTTGCCAAAGGACATTTGAACCCGTCAAAGCGTTGGCTGCGAGAATGTCTTGGCGAGTATTATGCCCATGAAAAGACGTTGCCAGGTGCGGTGTGGGGCTGGGACGATGCAGCCATTGGCAATTTACTGGCTGGTATCTTTTTGACTGACGGCGGTGTCGAAACTAGAAAAAATGGCTGTTCGATCTACATTCGATCGACGTCCAAGCAGTTACTTCTAGGCGTGCAGCGTCTGTTGGAGCTGCGGCTTGGAATATGGACGTCGTCCTTAAACTTCGTTCCTGTGGAGAAATGCGGACCTAACGCAACACACGACCAGTGGCGACTGACGATCAATCACCCTTTGTCAGTTAGTCGTTTTGCTGCGCGTGTTCCATTGTTTGGTGTGAAGGCCCGGAGACTTCAGAAAGCCAGGCTATACCAGTCGCGCCGTGCTGATGGGGATCAATACGGATTTAAGATCATTGACAAGCAATCAATGGGCCTTTGTGAAACGTTTGATCTTGAAGTTGCCTGCCCTGATCATTTGTTTGTTCTGGCCAATGGGCTCATAGTCTCCAATTCCACTAGGGACGCTGGGTTCTTGTCTAAGCAGCTCAGTCAGATTGTTCACCGAGCTATCGTCACGTCACTAGACGCAGATAAAGATCCAGAAACGTTGGTTGGATTGCCGTCACGCACAGACGATGGTGATAACGAAGGTGCATTGTTGTCTGCACCTGCCGGCGGTTATCCTCGCAACACCATCCTGACGCCCAAGATACTGGCTGATCTTCGTCACAAAGGCATAGACGACATCCTTGTGCGCAGCCCAATGGTTAATGGGCCTGGTGATGGCAGCGTTTATGCGCGTGACGTAGGCATCCGTGAATTCGGAAGACTGCCTAATATCGGTGAGAATCCAGCATTAACGGCATCACAGGCGTTGTCTGAACCGCTTACCCAGGCACAAATTTGTCTTGTGCGTGGTACGTTGGTACGTATGGCCGACTGGAGTGTCAGACCAATCGAGCAGATACGTCCAGGCGACTGGGTACTAGGCGCTGACCGTCACGGAAATACCTTCCCTGTCCAGGTGTTGCGTTGCTTTGACAACGGCCTGCGAAATTGTCATCAGACGGCGTTTCAAGTTGGTCTAGCCAGGCAGCGAATCACCCTTGAATCCACGTTAGACCACAAGATACTGGCGTCATTGAGTACATATCCGTTCAGTGCTACAGACACAATTGAAGGTATTTATCCAGTAGGCCAGAAGGCCGGCAAGGGTCGTTTTGCTGGTTTGCGGCCTGCCGGATTCACAGCGGCCGGACTAAGAGAAGAACCATTTGCGCTTTTGATGGGGCTAGGATTAGGTGATGGATGCTACACGAACAGTGTGAACGGTTTTCACTTGTCGTGTTTTGATCCGATGTTAATTACCGATATAGCGCCACGCCTATCCGCGCTGAACTTGAAGACTACCCTATTGGCCGGTCAGCGAGGCTATTATCGAGTAAGTCAGATTGACCAAGCACGTACAGCTCAGGATGCCACAACTGGTCGATTTAACGGATCGTATAGAAATCCAGCAATGCAAATGCTGGTGCGGTACGGAATGGCAGGTAAATATGCCTACGAAAAGATCATACCTCACGAGGCTTACAGCTGGAACAATGCGTCTGTGGCAGAGCTGATAGCCGGACTGATGGTGACAGATGGGTCTGTGTACGTATCCGAGCAAAATAAAGCAAAAGGAGGGGCCGTACATATCTCATTCGGATCAACATCACTAAGACTTGTAGAGCAGGTCAAAGAGCTGCTGGAATGGCGTTTTGGCATATATGCCTCTATACCAAAACCTAGCGGGGCGGATAAGCGAAAGCACGTTCTTTACAGCTTCGTAATCACATTTCGTGACAGCCTGCTAAAGTTTGCCGCTAATATCCCGTTGTACGGTGTTAAGAGACACACGCTGGTAGCTTGTTTGGCCACATGGAGACCTAGACCTACTGCGTCGCGTAACAGACTGTACAGGAAAGAGCAGATTGCTATCGGTCATCAGTATACACATGACCTAGAAGTGGCACACGAAGATCACCTTTTCGTACTTGCCAATGGTCTGATTGTGTCTAATTCGAGCAAGCATACGGGCGGTGTAGCTGGTGCTGGTGGCTCTGCAGCTATCTCCGGTTTTGATTGGATCAATCAGCTTGTGCAGGTTCCTAAGACCTTCAAAGGCGGCGCTGTACATGCCACTGTTGATGGTCATGTTGAGTCCATCGACCCTGCACCAGCCGGTGGTAAGTACATATCCGTCGATGGCACCAAGCACTATGTAGGCGAAGGCTTCGAACCTGTCGTTAAGCCTGGCGATAACATAGAAGCCGGTGACATGCTTAGCGAGGGTGAGCCCAACCCAGCTGTCATTACAGAGCATAAAGGTGTTGGTGAAGGCAGACGTTACTTTCTTGATGCCTTCAGGAAGGCCTATGCCAATGCCCGTATCGGCGGGCATCGTCGAAACATAGAGCTGTTGGCCAAGGGTCTCATAAATCACGTCAGACTGACTGACGAACTCGACGACTTGGCTCCTGATGACGTTGTGCCTTATGACGTTGTTGAGAAGAAGTATCGGCCACGAGATGGCTACGATAGTTTGCCAACCGCACGAGCAGTTGGTAAGTATCTAGAACGCCCATATCTGCATTATTCGATTGGCACCAAGATACGACCAAGTGTTGTCAAACAGCTGAAGAAGTTTGGCGTGGAGAACATCGACGTTCATGCCGATCCGCCGCCGTTTGAACCAGAGATGATTCGCGGCATGGCTAATTTGCAGCATGATCCAGACTGGCTTACACGCATGTTTGGCAGCGGTCTGAAGGGCAGCGTACTTGAGGGTGCGCAACGAGGTGCTATCAGCGATCCTATGGGCACTAGCTTTGTACCTGCGCTGGCCACAGGTCAAATCGGCAAGGGCAAGGTACGAACGCCAAGAGATTACACACCTGCGGAACTGGCTGCACCAAAGACTGCTGCAGAGTTGATGCCGGAACAAAATGACGGCCAGGGCTTCTCAATGGCCGGCATTATGCCGATGCTGTTGCCTTTGCTAGAGAAGATGGGACCACTAGGCCAGATGCTATTCATGGCCATGATGAACCCGTCTGCAGCTCAAGATATGCTGTTTAGCGGTAATCCGGCTACGCCGACAGAGCCGTTAACACCTGACACTACGCAACCTGCAGCACCTGTACAGCCGCCGGCACCCGCACAACCTGCTGCTCAGCCAGTGGCACAGCCAGCCCCCGTACAGCCTCAGCCCGCACCTGCGCAGCCACAACCTGTGCAACCAAGGCAACCTATAAACGAGCAGTCCGATGCACCACAGTCGCCAGCTGAGCAATCCGTTGCTCCTGTGCCGCCTCCTACTGTGCCACCGCCTAAGCCGGGCTTCACTGATTACATTCTGCCTGTGACTGCGGCTGTTGCTCCATCGGCGGCAGCCTCAACTGGCATGGGCTTACTTGGACAAGCCGCTGCTAAAAGAATTGGTGGCACGGCTAGTTTATGGGCTACGCCTATAAATGGTGCGTTGGAACTTGTCGACGGTGTTGGTTTGTTACCGGAGATGCTCGGCGGCAAGAGAGAAACAGGATTTGGCTGGAGCGATCACAAGAAGTTTATGAATGATGTGACACCAGACAATACTATTCTAGGTTTCAAGGATCCAACTAATGGTTTGCTCAGCTACGCAGGCGCAGCGATAAACGCCAATATGAAGCCCATACGCTCCTTGATCAATTTGCCTGGAGAGGCGTACGCAGCTAGCAAAGAGGTTGGAAATGCCGTTGGGGCAGCTAGGGGCGTGCAGCAAGGGCAAGCACAGTTACAGCATGTGCAACAGCAGCGTGGAACACCATATTCACGAGAAGCGCTGCAAGGTTTCTACAACACAGCTCCAGACGATAGCTGGTATTACGACAACAAGTTGCAGCAACATATGCCTACGCAGGAGTTTCTGAAGGCCAATCCGGATACAGATTTTCAGGCCAGATTTGCCCAGACAGCCCCACAAGGTTGGGTGGCTCCTGCTGCACCGAAGCCTATGTCTGCACCTACTACGGCGCCTGCTACACAGGTTGCTGCTAAGCCAAAGTTGCCCGAGGCGCCGAAGCCCATCGGCCGAATTGGGTAGCAGCTTCGTCGAAAAGCGAATAGAATTTTAGTAAGGGGCTGTTCCGTAGTCATGATCGGGACAGCACTTGCAGAACAACTGAAGCCGTAAACTGTACACTGCGCAATACAGCACGGACGTTTCATCACCTTTGTTCACGGACGACGCCATGGTTGCCCCTGCTTTCAACCGACAGCTATCTTATCGTTTTCGTAACGTGAAGCTCGCTGCGGAAGCTAAGCGTCAACGTGAGACATTAGTCGCAGTGGCCGCAGGTCTGGCCAAGGCGGCATCGCTTGGTGGAGATCAGGAACAGTCATTCGAGCAGGCCTTTGCAAGCCTGGCCTATACGCACATTCGTGATAAGGCCCCTCGTCTGCTTGACTTCCTTATAGGCTTCCAGCTTGTTGATCGTAACGAAGATTCCACCAAGGCTGTTGGTATCTTCGGATTCAAGATCGGTGAGCAGTGGGCCTATGCGCCTGTCATGTTCATGAATGGCGACATGAAGGGCCACGAGCTGTTGTATCTCAAGGGCAAAGACCAGTTCGTGCCGCTGAAGGAAAACTGGATCAATTACATTCTGGCGCAGCGTCCGCACATTCTTGGTGAAGGCGATTCAAGGTCTGCGCAGCAGCTTGGCGTTCGCCAACCGGACCTCACTCGTCTTTCGACGCCGCCGTTTGGTAAGTTCTCAGAAGAACTTCCGAAGCATTTCCGCGATTGGTCTTTGGACTTCCTGCCTGTGTACGGCAGCCTGACCGTCGATGACCCGTGGAAACTTGCTAAGTATGCCGGTTTGGATGACCGGCTGTCGTTGCCGTGTGTGTTGGCTCAGGACATTGAGTTCTGCAAGCTGGCATATGCGGCCTACAAAAAGTACCCAGCTGTCAAGCATATGCTTGACACGCATTACGGCCCTGACCTCATTAAAACAGCGCTGGAGACGCTGCTTAACGCCGTCGATAACAAGTCTGCCGCCGATGATAGCGTATTTGGCGATCTGCCTGACAGCGACGAGCTGGAAGGCATTTTCGGACAGAAGAGTGCCGAGACTAAGCTGCGCATTCTGACGTACGATTCGTCAACGCTAGACTACTGCCCGCAATGGTTGAACGATGCAGACCGTGAGCGTATCGTACGCAACGGCTATATCGTTCAGGACAAGCGTGCGGCTGACGAAGTTTCCACCGCCTACGAAACCACCAGTCCGATACAGCTTACAAACCCGGATAAGACCGGATTGTACGACGTGTTGATGCAGCCTGGCGTCTTCAAGCGCTGCTTTGTTGCCTCCCAGCCAATGGCTGCCGGCGGACACAAGCCTTTGTCTGTTGTTGTCCAGCTGGATCCACGCGATTGGAAGAACACGCACCGTAACAACATTTTCGTGCGCACCGGAGAAGCTGCCAAGGACGACGACAAGGACTTTGGCAAATGGTACGAAGGTCTGTCGTCTGCCGAGCTCACGGCAGGCTACGACCACAGATATATAGTCGTAACCAAGAATGGTGACGCTACTTGTCCGTTCCGTATCGACGACAAGCCGAACGGCAATACATGCGTTGTTGATTGGCAGGACTATGGCGAGCCTCAACCGTCATGGACGCCCAAATCCATGGACAGTTCTTACCCGGTGGGTGAATGCTCCTATGGCCGTAAGCACGTTATATTCAACGAGCATCGCGGGTCGTCCTTCAGGGTTCTAGGAGACACGTTGTATGTCCCAGAGGACTCCAAGGTTCTGCGCATCTCCAAGTCTGGCGCAGACCATGAACCGGGCACTTCGATGTCAGGTCCATACGGCAGCTCGTGGGAGAGTAAGAATGCGCCGTTCATCTTGTCTGGTTTGCCCGACATTGAACTGAAGCTGCAGTACAAATCTGGATTTGAGCTTGGAAGCAGCACACTTATCAAAGATGCTGCCAAGTCTCTTTTCCCGATGCTCAGGGTAAGCGTTCTGGGCTCTGAGGCCGTCATTAACGACAGCGTGCGCAAGACGAAGAAAGCCACGTTGTTTGACCTGATCTGGCGTCACGGCTTGCGTGAGAAGGCTGCACGGGCGCTGATGGCCAAGGCAGAAAAGGCCGCCATTCATGGCCTGTCTGCAACGGTCTTCATCAAGTACGCCCAAGACCCTGGCATGGTTGCCCCGTCCTTTCCTGCGCCGGTGTACGACGTAAGTCAGGCCAGCAACTATGCGCCGTCGATCATGCCACAGCAGGAATTGCTGCCGGTAGATGCCTTCTCAGCCGGAAATACAGATCCGTCGGTATACGACCAGAGCCCCGAAGCTCTACCTGATCCGTATGCTATGCAGTCTGCTATGCAGGCAGCGCAGACCGGCCAGAAAGAGGTTATGGATACGTCCATGATCTCCGGCCTTGTAAAGGCTGTGCATAAGGATTCGTTGGTCAAAAAGTTCATCCCTGACTTGCTCAAGGCGTTGGACAGGCTTGGCCGTATCCTTTTCATGTTCTACTGGCACAACGAAGAGTTCATGGATCAGTACGGCAAGGCAGACCTGCCTGAGCTGGAAGATACCTTGCGCAACTCGTTCGAATCGCTTGGCGATACCACGCTTTATCTGCAAGAGAAGGACGCATCGCCGCTGCTAGGCAGCTCGATGACCGCACCCAGTCTTGAAGACGTTGCTTCGATATAGAAAGGTGACACATGGGTCTGCCCATCAGCTACGTAACAAGCGTGGAGGTAGAGGCCGGTATCAAATCGTGCTTCGCTGTTCGCGCACCGATTCGCGGTGTCATCAACCGCTTCATTATTAAGCAGATTGACGGTACGGCCGAGGGTTTCACGTTCTCTATTTTCGACAGAGAAGACGCCTGTTCGTCTATTTCTGAAGATAGTGACAATCCGGATGACCTCATCAGCCTGCACCACCCTGACGTGCACGTTGTGCATAACGGCGTTGCCGCCGCTGGAGCTACGGTCGTCACCGACCTTGGGCTGGACAGGGCCTACGAGAACATGGACGAACGAAGTCCGGTAACCATTCGGCAGACCGGAGCCCTTTACATCGAATTGGAGTCTGTTAGCGCCGCTACATTCCACATCGGATACACGATTCTTACCGAATCTGGCATGTAGATTTAATTAGCGCTAATTACATCTATGCTCACTTCAGAATTCCAACAACTGAACCCGTTTCGCAACCCTTCCTGGCGGCATCAGCGTGTTGCCCAGCTGGTAGAGCGTTCGCCTCGTGGTAATCCTTCTCGCCGTGGCGACGACGATTCTATACGGCAATACAACCGATTCCTCAAGCAGTACAGGGACGCAGCTACGGCTGAGGCACAGGACGCTGTACTGGGTCGCTTCATTCCGATAGCCCTAGCATACAACATGCATTTTGGGCCGGATGTGCTGAAGCGTGAGGTGTTACAGGCCCGTATCTTGGCTGGTCAGGATGATTACTCAATTTACAGCTACAGCGGCCTGCCGCTAGCCTCCGTGGACTGGTATGAGAAGCTATATTTCAATGTTAGAGACAGGCTGCCGTTCAAAGACTACATCTTCACCACGGTGCTTCGTGACTTTGCCATTCACCAAGCGCCGACTGAAAGTGACGTCGCTTACGCTGGAATGCTGTATAAGCTGTTTGGCTATTTTGGCGGGCCTGTTGTACTCGACGCAATCATTTTTGCCGGCACACACGAAGGACTCCCAACAACGCAGCATCAGGTCCACGACTGGATGTTTCGTTGTTGGGAACGTTACCTCCTTAGGAAATCGACTATAGCCGCCCGTGTGTTTCAGGTGAACCGTCTGAATGTGATGCAGTTGTTTGACATTACAGCGCGGCTCAAACAGGCCTATGATGATCGTATTGGTCACGTCGATACACAACGGCAGAACCTGGGTGCCAATGTTCATGCGTCCCTAACCACATTGCCGTGGTTGATCGGTCAGGAAGCGCTGAAGAATCAGATCAAGTCGCTGCAGCCATTTGCCGAAACGGCTGCTGAGTTGCGGGCCGAAGAAACGCTGCTGATCAGTAATGATCAGACTATTACGCTAGAGCCGATGCCCGGTGCCGAGATATTCGTTAAGCAAGGAGCGTGACATGGCGGTTGCCCCCTTTGATAAGGCCGCTGAAGATCGGCTAGTTGGAGCTGTGCGAGAATGCATGGCGTCTATCACAGACGACGGTGTGTCGCCTGATGACGCCATTGTTAAGGTGGCCACCGATCACAGGCTACCTTCCACGTACATTCCACTGCTTGTTCGATCCTTCAACGTCGGCCGGTCTGCGTATCAGCGTGAACAGAACACCGGTGTTCTTGAGAAATTGGCCGAGTTCCCGATTGCTCGTATCGAGAACATCATGGCCAGACTGTACCCGGAAAAGATCGCCTCAGCTGAGCCGGCTCTGTCTGTGTCCGATGAGTATGATCGACCGCCTGATCCGTGGCCTGAGTCTTCAACAGGCGTATGGTCAACCAAGCTGCCGTCGTTGCTTACTGAGAAGGAAGCAGCCTGCGCCAATAAGAAGCCGGCGGCAAAGAAGCAGCCGATGAAGGCCATTACGAAGGCCAAGCAGGCTTACGAATACGCGAGCTCTGTTGCCGCCAGGTTTACCGATAACTTCCGAGAGTCGGTAAAAGAGATGAATGACTACTTCCGAAAGTCGTCTATAGCCCGGCTTCAGACACCGGAAGTTGAATACTATGCCTGTCAGTTGTTTGGCCCTCCAGCCAAGCTAGCTATGGATATTGCCTACGCGAGCAACGAATATCTTGAGTTGCGTAAGGCTGCATTCAAGCCAAGGCTGACTGCTGTGGCTGAAACACAAGAGCCGTACAACTTGATTCACAATGTGATCAAGTGCGCCCAGGCCGTCAACAAGGCCGAAGCCGAAAAGCGACACTGCAAGATGGCTATGTTCAACGTAGCGGAGGACGAATTGCGCCCTTTTGTGTTGAGCCCATCACACGCCGAGATATGCTCGTCTGTCTTTCAGGACTCTTCGACGATGAAAGAAGCGAACTTTTTTCCGGCTCTGATGGGCGGTATGACGGCGGGCGTAGCTAACTGGGGCCGACAGACTGGCGCTGATAAGACTCCTGGTGAAATGTCTTCGTCTATTGCAGACGAGCTTGCGACTCCTGGCGATCAGAATGAGATACGCCAGATCTATGCGCGAGCCATGTTGCAGGACTTTCTGGACAACGATGAAGTTATCAGCAGCCACGAGCCTGATGAAGTGTTGTCGGCCTACAACGAGATCGCTCAGCTGGGCCAGCACGTATCGAGCCAGCCAGCTATTATGCGACCTTTGTTACGTCAGCGGCTGACACAAGGCGCTGTCGCGCCGTTTGAGGCTGAGCAGATTGCCAACATCGAGAAAACGATGCGGCAGACGGAAGCCATCGGGCTAGATAGAACCAAGGGTGCCGAGGTACTGCACGATGATTCAATCTTTGTTTGAAGGCAGCGTTCAAGACGCGGCACGCAAGTTGGCGGCTATTGCATCTACGGCCCAAGCCTTACGGGCAGAGAAGCAGGCTGATGCTATAGAACAGCTCAAAGAGTTTGCCACAAACCATACGCCTATTGCCGGCGCTTTGCTGGGCGCTGGTGGCGGGGCGTTGCTTGGTGGACTCACCGGCCTGGCGGGCGACGAGGAAGAACGTAATATGCCCAAGTCCATGCTGACTGGGGCGCTGTCCGGTGGATTGCTTGGTGGTGGCGCTGGTTTGGCGTATAAGGCCTACCAAGGGCTTCCTGGCACGCCTACAGGCAAGGACTGGAACGAGGTTATCAAGAGGAAGCTTGAGGAGTCAGCATCGGCTCCTGCTGCCTCTAGCGGCCCGGCAGCTCCAGCAGCACCTGTAACACCGGCTGCACCTGCTGCGGCTCCAAATGCCACCACAGGCAATCCAGCGGTTGACGAGCTGACTAGACGTAGCCAGGAGGCAGCACAAGCACAGCCTACGTTGGTGGGCGATGTGGCTAGAAAAATGCCAATCGGTGCAGGCTTGTTTGGTTTGGCCGAGATGATTCGCAGATTCAACCCAAGTAATATTTCAAATGTTATAACAGGTACTGCCGAAAAGCCTTTTGAATTTGGCAAGTCTTGGTTAACACAGCCTACACATCGTTTCGACGTGTTTAACCCTACAGAAGGCATACCCCTGCGGTCGTCTGCCGAAATTGCCAGTGATCTAGCGGCAGCAAGTACAAACGAAGGCCTTTTTTCGACCCTGCACAAGGACACCAACGGCCTGATAAAGAAGCTGCAAGATGCCAAAGTGAATGATCCTAAGATCTTGGCAGATTATCACAGTATGGGTAAGACTGTCTCTGATAACGTGAAGCACGTTAATGATAGGATCAAGTCGCTAGTAGAAGAACAACGACTGGCAACCGAAGCTCAGGCATTGCTCAAGCAAGAACTAACGAATGCCTCGTGGTTTACGCGACTAAGGGCGCAGCTGTCTGCCGTGGCCGATCAGCACGATCCCTCACTGCCCAACAAATATATGCCGACCCTTTCGAATTCCCAGGTACGTGGCCTGTCTAGGGTCGGGCGTGCCGGCATGGTAAAGAAATTGCCCAGCTTGCTTGGTCTCGTTTTGCCGGCGATATGGGGCGGTTCGTCTAATTTTGCGCAGCGATTTAAGGATAAGGTACAACCGAAATGATGCACAAAATTGTAGGCGTAGGCTCATGGGATAGGTTGACGGAAGAACCCGCTCAACTGGTAAAGATGGCCAGCGGTGGCCTTGCCAATCATGACCGCGCCGTATTCTTAAAGCGCGCTGATCATGCCCTGACGAAGGCACTTGAGAACGTCAAGATTGCCCGTGGCGACATTCCTATACATTTGATCGCTGTCTGTGCCACCGAGGGCTTTGGATCTAATCGCAATGGCGATGGCTTCAAGGAAGCTGATTGCCGTGAGCATCATGGTCGCTTTGTTACTAAGGCCCGTTACTACCGAAATCACAAAAACAAAGATCCTGACAAGAGCTATGGCAAGGTTGCTGCATCCGCATACAACGAGCCAATGCGCAGGATTGAGCTGCTAGTTGTCGGCAATGGCACCAAGGAAGCTGCCGAACGTAACGGCGGTCTTGTGATGCCTGACGACGACCTGCATGCCTTGAACCGTGGTGACGCCCTGCCGTGGAGCATGGCCACTACAATCGACTACGATGTCTGCCAAAACTGCCATAACAAGGCAGCCAATCGAAGTGAGTACTGCACTGAAGATACGTGCATCAGTCCGGAAACTGGCCGACGTATGTTTGGCTGCCGTGACGGACTCACCAAATTGGCATGGGACGGTCTGCAGCAATTTGTGGACAATCCCAATCCCGGATGGTTCGATATATCCAAGGTCGGGCGTCCTGCCGATCCTAGTGCCTGGGGTGCTAAAGCCGACTACATGACAAAGGCAGCCAGCGCTGGTCATGTTATCGGTGGTGCCGAACTGGCCGAGATATACGCCAATCAGAACGGCTACGGAACAATACTGCGCCTTAACGATCAGAAGGCATCGCAGAAGCAGGCTGTCTTGCTGCACAAACTGGCGCAGCTTGAGACGGCTATGGAAGGAAACACGACGGAACGACACAAGGCTCTTGCCCTGGGTCTAGCTGAGAGTAAGCAGCGCCCGATAGAGATTCGAGAATTGGGACCGCTGGATACCGGTGAGGTAAACTTGAAGCTAGCAGCCATGGCTAGCCGGAGAGTACTTTTGCCGTTCCGCGATTTTGTCCGGTTGTTAACCGGAGATAACCGTGAAAAGACAGCACAGCTTTTATCGCTGTCGGAAGACGAACTGCCTGGTGTTTTTGGCCGACTGGCTTCGGATCCAGTGGTTTACACGAAGATTGCCTCAAGTGCGTTTGCCGTTACTGTTGGTCCGGTCTCAGCACAACGGCGCAGCTGGGCTGATAAGTTCACCCGAGATCATTCGCTTGAGCTGTCTTCAATCGTAGATCGTGCGCAACGAGCTGCCTTGTATAAGGACGCAGAAACACGTTTGCGCTCCAAAAGTACGTTGATCAAATCAGGGGCATGTGGAGAGTTGGCGCAGAAGATTGCAGAGCAGTATGCCCTGTATCAGTTGTCTGCCCTGGCCAGTATGGCTACGCCCGAAGAACTATTACCGTTGACACTTGAATGTGTAGTCCTGCAAAATAAGGTTGTCGCGTAACACTTTGCGAGACAGCACATTCATCATCCTACGGAGATTTCAAGGATGACTACTTTGTTCAATAAGCAAGCCAGTCTTCGGAACAGCATTGCTGCTTTGCTGCAGCAAGTTAATCCGGAGAAGTCGGCTTCGGCAAACAGTGAGCCCGCTAACATTGGCGGCGCTACGACCCATCCGTCCAAGAACGTCGATGATGGAACTGCACCTGCGCAAGAAGGTGCTCGTTCTTCGGAGAACGAAAAGGACAACAAGGATGATCAACCCATTGGCGTCAACAACGCCAAGGAAAACACGCCTGGTACGCAGGATCAGTTCCAGATGAATATCGGAGCTACCGTTGCGGCCACTGGCGAAGATCCGAGCAACGAAACCTCCTCGGCCAAATCCGAGAAGGACGATCCCGGATCCAGCCACCCCGCCCGTACCGACAACAGTTCGTTAGACGGGAAGAAGTTTGCTGAGCTTCGAACGCTTATCAATCAGGCCAATGCGCAGGGGACAAGCATCCTTGCGAAGCTGGCTGTGGCGTTTGACTCCTCGAACAAGGAAGCTCAGAAGCCGGCTCAGCCTTCCAAGGCTGCTTCTCAGGCCGGTGCCGCCTTGGCTCAAGCCGTTGTTGGTGCTGCGGCCAATGACAAGCAAGCCGAAGTGGCTGGTGTTGTCACGTCTCTGCGCGACACCATCTTGATAGCCGACGAAGCTGCTACCAAGCTGGCAGACTACTACGATGCTTTTTTCGCACAAGCGCAGAAGCAGGCCGAGGAGTGTGAAGACTCCGAAGAAGAGGATCCGAAGCCTCCGAAGGAAGAGACCGAGTCGTCTGAGCCTTCGATGACGGAAGATCCTGCGGCGGAAGCCCCGATGGGCGACATGCCAGGCGCTGCTCCTGCGGGAATGGCCGGTGGCGGCGACGAGATCCCTCCTGAGCTCCTGCTGCAGCTTCTGCAGGGCGCTGGCGGGGCCGGCGGTGGTGGCGCTCCTCCGATGGGAGAGCCTCCGATGGGCGCAGGCCCTGAGGGAATGCCCCCGATGGGCGACGTAGGTGGCGACGCTGCTCTTGCCGGCATGGCCGGCGGTGAAGGTCAGCAAGCCGATCTGCTTGCAATGCTGCAGGAAGCCTTGTCGCAGGCCAACGTTGATCCTGCTGCGGTTCAGGCCAAGGCAGCTGCCAAACTCGTTCAAATGGCCAACAAGCAGGCTTCGGCTAAGCCCAAGTGGCAACCGAAGAATGCGGCACAGGCTCAACAGTTTCAGGCCATTCTCAAGTCTATTACTGACCTGTGCGGTAAGTAAGCATCGATATTGCGGAGGATTCCATGGATAAAGCATTGACTACCCAAGTGCTCGGCTATGTCGAGACTACGGGAAAGATTGCTGCTGCGGCTTCGGACCTTGTTGCTCAACAAGAGAAGCAAGCTGCGGAAGTTACCTCGGCCATCCCTGAGGCGCTCAAGGCGATGGTCTCCGTGCAGTTGTTCGACCCTGAGAAGGAATCGAAGCTGGCCGAAGAGACCCTGAACCAGCATCCTGGGACGCTACGTGTCATTCGCCGTATTTGCCAAAAGTTGGCAGCCGAACGTACGGCACACGCCGCTCAGATTACTGAGCTGCAGCAAAAAGTGGCCATGCTTCAGCAGGGCCGTGGCGTTCCCGAAAAGAGCGCCTCAGCTGTTGGTCGAACCAACCCTAACTACATCGGTGAGCGTGGAGCTCCCAGCGCGGCTGATCAAGCTTTCCTGTCTAAGCTTGGTCTGACGAGCTGACCTTTCGTCCACCGACGATTTCTTTTCACGGAGGAACAGCAGTATGAAGACTCCTACCCAAATGACTGTCCACGGTCTGAACCCGCTGAAGGGCTGGCCGAGCCAGCAAGCGGTGGACTTCGTGGCGAAGCTTGCGTCTGTTGTGACCATCGACCAAGTGTGGGGCGGTCGCGTGGCTCACTTGAATGCGGACGGGGACTACGAGATGGGGCTGCCTGACGTTGTGCAGGCTGGTCACATGGCGATCTTCCTCTTCCAGACCTCGACCGACAACGACGTCACCGTCGGTGGCGGCGATCCGGCCACCGAGGCCGACGTCTACGTGGCGGCCACGCCCTCTGGCAACATCGGTGGCTTTGCCGCCGCTGCGGCCATGGAGCTGGAGACCACGGAGTTCGAACCCGAGTCGTCTCTTGGCGACACCTATGCTCCTGGTGACTGCCTCACGGCCGTTGCTAGCAACACGGATGCCGCTACTGGTGGCCGTATTACCAGGGCCGCTGCTTACGAGAAGCCGATTTGCGGTGTGGTCAGCCGCGCCGTTCGTGCGAACACTTTCCGTCGCAATGTCCTGGCCTTCTGGCCTGTCTGGCTGCCGAAGCTGACGACTAGCGTCAGCGGTCTCGAAAGCTGATATTGGTACGGACACCACTGAAACTTAGCTAACACGGAGGTGCATATGAGCGCCCTTTTGGAAGAAGGCCTGGACCCGAAGGTGGTCAACCGGGTGCTTTGCGAAAAGCTCGGTTCTACCGATTGGCAACAGCGCAAAGAAGCTGTGGATGCCGCCAACGACTACACGCGTTACAAGATGCGTGAAGATGGCGTCCTCCGAAAGATTCTCCCGCCGGTGACTATCACCGACGACCTTGACCGCATGATCGAAGACGACAAGCCGATCAAGATCATCGACAAGGAACCGGATTCTCCGGCGGCTGTCAGCGTTCCTTTCGCCATGTTGCCCAGCAACATGTACATCAAGGGACCTCGCTACCCCGTTGGTTTCGAGCGGATCATGACGACCCGCTTCACCAAGGACGTGTCCGAGTTGCGTACTTGGGTCATGGATATTCGCCAGGTGTTCTCTGATAATGCTATCAAGGACATGTTGGCGGAAGAGGACGCCAAATGGTTCCGGGCCGTCAACAACGCTATTGTTGGCCCTGGTGTCATTTTGCCCACGTCCGGTGTGGCTCAGTACGAACAGATCGGCGGCGGGATCAACCGCGACAGCCTCTGGGACATGCTGAAGATTCTGCCTTCGACGCCCAGCTGCCTTGAGACCAAGTTGGCGGTCTGCAATATGCTGACCATCAAGGAAGTTGGTAAGTTCCGCCGAGACGAAATGGGCGGCGACTTGTCGATGGATGTGATGCGTGATGGTTGGTCGCTGCAGCGTTTCATGGGCATCGACTGGATCGTCACGATCAAGAAGGACATCGTCGAGACGAACAACATCTACCTGTTTGCCGACCCGAAGTTCCTTGGCAAGCATTTTGAGTTGGAACCGGTCACGATGTTCATCGAGCGCAAAGCCTTCATGATTGAGTTCTTTGCGTACGAAGAGAACGGCTGCACCATCGGCAATACCAACGCCGTGGCCCGAGCCGAGTTCATCTGATGACACCCCTCGCGAGTCCGCCTTGGCTGATGTAAATCAGCCTTGGCGGATCTCGTTGTGCTATCGACTGCGGAGAAACTCATGTCGACTGCGAACAGCAATACGGAAGTCACTCCGAAGGAAGCTCCGAATAGCGAAGAGCTTATCAAAGTGGCTTTCCATAACGTCATGGAAGGTGTGCACAAGCGCGTCTTCTTTTCCAAACTCGCCAGTCGAGGGTACCAGCCGGAGAACGAGGAGCAGGTTCAGCGCATGATGAATACTGCCGCCACGTTGATGCTGGCGACCAAGACTGCTGAGACAGCGCCGGCCCAGGCTGACCCGTTCGCCGTGGCCGAGCAAGCTCTGCACAATGTGCTGCAAGACAGCCCTGTGTCGGGCGCTATCAAGAGCGCTAACGAGACCAATCGTACGGATGCTGCGATGGCCGCTGCCTGGGAACTCGCCCAGAACCCGACCATCTACAATTCGGCACTGTTGCTCAAGACTGCGCAGGAAGAACTTTTGGCGGCTGGCCAGTAACATTGCCAGCTTTTTCGAACGGCCGCGAGGCTGTTAGCAAGTGTGGATGATCACGGAGGAAAACCATGGCTGTTGATATCAGCTGTTTGGTGTCCACCATTCGCAATGTTGCCGGCTCGAAGCGCAAGATTAGCATTGTGCCGCCCCACGGGGCTGAGCTGGACAACAACGAGGAAGTCTCGATTAGCGGCCATGTCGTCGATACCATTGGTCGGATCTTCGGCGCCCGTGGCGTGCAGAAGTTCTTCGAGGCCCTCGAAGCTGGGTGGCTTGAGCTTGTGTCGACTCCTGCTCCTATTCTGTACGATGCTACTCTGGATCAGTCCCAGATGCTCGTGCTGAATAACAACACGCTGGCTGTCGCCGCACCGTGCTGGCTTACGAGCCTGACCGATTCGGAGATGGAATACCGCGTCTGACAACCACGGAAGGTTGGCAAAGCCGGTGGGTGCATGAGGCACCTGCCGGCTTTTTTCATTGGTAAATAAAGGCCCAAAACGCGTCATACTATATTGGAGGCGCTAACTAGCTATCGTCGCTGCCACGGATCAGAGATGTAATTAGCGCTAATTACATCTTCCAATCTCCTTGGCATATCGACTTTAGCTTAGTACCGCCTTAATACGCGGCGACCGGACATAGTTCTGAGGTCGCTGCCATCTTATGACTGCAGTCCGGCATTGCAGTCCTTCGTTGCTTTTACGCTGTGGAGGCTTGGATAACTCCAGGCCTGCTACGGTACCTGTGCAACGAACCTGCCGTAGGTCTCCCTACTTGCGGCAGGCGCCAATTATCAGACCTTTCGGTCTGTTTTGTGTTTATAGTCACTAGCCAAAGGAATTTTGCGATGTCAACGAACGTACAAGAGGTAGTCCTGACGCGGGAGTTAGGGCACATCTACGGCCGCTCCTACTTCGGCAGCGGTGCCTGCTGGGGTCAAGTGTTCTGCTGCATCAACTGCGTCACCGAAGGAGTCCGCGACAACGGATTCGTTTCGGGTCCGGACCTTGTTCGCGTGATCGACCCGTCAAAGTCGGCGCACTTTGTGGCCAGGGGCGGTGATAACGTCAACGGTGGACGGACGTGGCGCGAGGAGGCCACGTGGCTACCGAGCCAGCAGGCCTGGTGGAACGACGGAGTGTAGTTCAGGAGCGCTTACCTCTGTGTAATTCGGCAAAAAAGTTACACAGGGGTCGCAACGGCGGTGGCTCCTGCCGCTGGCACTGGAGCCTGTTAGGGCAACGAACGCCGATAAATGTGGACCGCTTGCGGTTGACCGGCCTGCCCTACAGGTATCCAGTGTGTTAGCTTCGTTCTTAACTTGCAGTTTTACTCCGTGGTAACAGACCCTGAGTGCTGGCCATAGGAGCCAGAACAGGGCGCTATTATTGAGTTTTGTGGTGTGGGGCCTCCGGCGGATTAGGCTAGTGATCCGTCCGGAGGCCATTTTTACTAGCCCTCACTAGTGTAAAGGAATGAGTATGAAGCTTGCGAAGGAACGCCCGTTTGGGTGGCCCTGGAACATCAGCATCGTCAATATGCCGGTGCTGGTGGAGAAGCTCGTTGGCTTGGAAAGAAGCCAGCAGCAAGCGCCAAGGACCATGCTGCCAAAAGCGCTGACAGCTTTGTCCAGGGCTGTCATGCGCAGTCGTTCACTGGACGTTGTCCGTACAATGGATCAGAACAACTGGTCCTGTCTGGACATTCCGCTGACGGACCTTACGGGGTCCGTGCCGTCGCATGACAGGCTCGATGATCATGAGCAGCTGATGGCCAAGCTGGCTGCCATGACGGCGGAAGAGCGACAGGTGTGCCTGATTGGCAATCAGGTACATGCGGTGGTCACGGACGGCCATGCCATGCTACTTGACCCGGAAACCGACGAGGTCAAGTTCGAGGACAACCCAATGGCCCGTCTTCAGAACGATCTGTGGGCCATTGGAGCGCAGCTGCCGGCGTCTACAACATTGCCAGCAGCCGGGCTCTGTCAGATTCTTCTGACGGCCATGACGTCGTTTTCGGCCTTCCCTTTGCTGGCTATTCGTCAGCAAGATGGAGGCATCATGATGCCGGCCATTTACACCGGCGACGGCGTATCGTCACATGCGCTAGCCTGCTGGCGTGCAGGCTTGTGGCTAGACGACTACATAGCCATTATGGCCGAGTCTGGATTCGACCTGAGGACGTTCTGGTCGAACCATAATACTTCGTCGGATAGTCCGGCGCACCGGTTCCTGTACGAACCGACTACGCAACGCCGCGAGGCGGCGTTGGCGTTCTTAGCCGACTATAAGTATTCCGACTTGTAGGCCGACTCAGAGGTCGCCACGGAAAGACCGACTTGGCAAACGCCGGTCGGTCTTTCTTTTTTATGTATCGCAACACTAGCCTAGGAGTTTTTCATGTTTTCGTTAATGCTTCGTAAGACGCTGGCGATGTTCGTCCAGCCGTCTGAAATCGAACAGATATCGTCGGTACTGATCCGATGCTGCCAGGGTGCCTCCAAGGTTCTGATAGCCGATCTGTCGCCAGTGGTGTGCCATGATCTGATTTCAGACCTAGCGATGAAGCACAAGGTGATGGTACGTGACCATCACAAACCAGATACCGGCAGCGAGTTGTACGATGACGTATACGAGCTAATACGGGCACGGCCGTTAGTAGACGCGTTGTGTGTCACCCGTAAGAACGCTCTAGCCTGTGCCCAGCTGATCGATATCGGCTGCATCGGCGACAAAGATGTGATCATCGCTCACGCCGACGGCGATGGACTGTTTGCAGCACTGCGCGCCGTAGGCCTCACCTACGTCGATTTGGTTGAGGATGCGATGCGGCTGGACGGGCCGTCTTATGCGGCCAAGCTGCATCTCTTCTCAGATATCGGCCAGCTATTCGTTAGGTCGACGGCCGTATTGCAGCGCGAAGATGCGCGCGGCCATCAGGAAGCCTACCAGCTGTTTGTGGACATGTTGGTTGGCCGCGAAGCTGAGAAGCGTCTGAATGTCATGGCGCTGAACCACGACGTTGTGGTGCGGGACACGTTAGACGTGTTGGACAGCATGCGCATCTCGACGGTGTACGACCGCCGATGGGCCGTGCTGGACGTATCCAACGTCAGCGACAAGTTCGACAGCCACATTCTACAGGCCACGGCTGTCGACCTGAATGCAGATGTGCTGGTCGTCATCAGCACAAAGGGTGCAATTGCATCCCGACTGTCTACCAAGCAGGTCATATTCACCGCCCTACACGACGGTATCGACCTGCGTGAAACTGTCGCTGAGATCCCTGGGCGCGGCCCTCAACATGGGATCATCAGCAACGAACCCTTCCGGCTGCATCTCAGCCGGGAGCTAGCCGTTCAGTTACTACCCGCCCTCTTTAAGGAGTAAACATGCGTAAGTCAGCTCACGTAGATAGCGTGGTGTCTGTGATCGCCATGTCGGTGGTCAAGCTTCTGATTCTGGCCGGGACGGTTTACTGCGGGGCGCAGGCCCTGCTGTCCCTCAGCCAGTAGTTTTTCACCACCTAACTAGCCTTAGGAGATGTCATGATTAGCAAATACATGTCCGTCTGCATGACGGCAACTGTCTCCATGAGTTTGTGTACACTGCTGTTGGTGTCGTCGAACACCAGTACACTGAATTCGATCATGTCCGCTGAACGTCAGCGAGACAAGGTCATCAACGAGGTGCGAATGCAGCTTACAACGCTGCAGGCAGATACACACAGCACAGCCGCCAAGTGGCGCGAGATACAATCCAATGCCTCTAAGGAGGCGACATCGGATCATGTGTATACACGCACGATCGTACAGGAATCGACATGGAATACGGCCGTGTTGATACTATCTGCTATGGGCGTATACCTGTGCATACGCAACATAATTCGTGCCTGGAAGGCGGCACGAGCAGAGTTGGCAGCAAAGCAATCAGCGTAACGTATGTTTTGTCATCACGTCACTAGCCAAAAGGAATGTTTCATGAAGACTCAAAAGATCTTGTTCGTCGTGTTGGTCATGGCACTGGTGGCCGTGGGCTTTTACGCCCTGGCACCTAGTGAGCCTGAAAGGCTCAAGCAGAGCGAACATCGCGCCGTGGACTGCATCACACCGGCTGTGTTTGCGCCGTCGGACACGGTCAAAGCACCTACCAGCGATAATCAAAAAGTGCTGGACGAGGTGTACAGTGTCCTAGGCCGGTTGACGGCATTAGAGAACCTTCTGAAGAACTCGGCGCGCGTATACGCCGAGGATCACGAGGAGATGAAAAAGCTTCTCCGTGATCAACGACCTCCGGTCGACATGATCATGCAGCTGCAGAAATCGGTCGAGACTCTTTCGAAGGAGGCTCATGAGCATGACTACCGGATTCTGGACCGACTGGTGTCTCAGAAGGATTCGATAAGCAATCTGAGATACCATGTCGTTACCTGCACGGAAGAGATTCCATGGTTCACTGTTGCCGTGCTTATCGGCGTGCTAGTTAGCTGGCACGCACTAAAGTTCTTGTCGCGTAAGATATGGCAGCTTATTAAGAAGCTGACCGTACGTTCGTGAGTTTGCTCTAGCCCTAACTAGCCAAGGGGATTCAAGATGAATGACAAGTCCGCTATTCACACCACCGTAATTCTCGTTGTTGTTGCGTTGTTCTCTGTGCTGCTGGCAAGCTACATTGGCCGCACAACCGGGCAAGTCGTGTCCGGTCAGAACGTGCTGATGGGCAAGATCAGCGATGAGGCCAACGTTTTGGCAGCCCGCATGAGCGGGCTAGATGCTCGACTGGTCACCCTATCGGCCAAGTTAGACAACTTGTCTACTGACGTCAGCAGCAACAACCAAGAGCTGAACGGACGCTTCTCTAGCGTCAAGGCTCTAACAGAGGAGGACGGCCTTCGTACGCGAGCCGTAGTGCGTAACGAGGGCTCGAATCGTGACGATTCGCTATGCACTCTAGGTGCCTTACTGGTGTCGGTATTCGTTTGCTGGCACATAGGAAAAGCATTGTCCAATTTTGCGTGGTCCGTGATCACAAAGCGGGCCAAATCGGCAGCTGGCAAAGAATAATTTCGTCAGATTGTGTACTTTTCTGGCGAAATTCTCTTCCAATACGCTGCGTCCTCCGAAAGAATATGGGGGACGCAGCGTTTTCGTGTCGCATAACTAGCCTCGTAATAGGAGAAAACACGATGCTACTCGACGTTTACTGCGAAATGCCAGACGCCGATCATAGGCACTGGCAGGTGGCACTTTGTGACGACGTCCCGAACGACGTCGTCGTGAAGGTCACTCAGCTTGTCATCAACATCGACGAGCTGGCCGATCTGGCGATGAGCGAGCCGGAGGTCTTCGAGGAGACTCGGAGCCTGCAGCTTGCGTCGCGACAGGCGCTGACCGCGCTGCTGGAGCAGTACGGTCACACGACGGCCCCTGAACGGCAGACCGTTTAGGTGGCATAATAGGTAGGAGACTAGGCGTACGGAACCTAATACGCTCCTGTCCTACCTGTACGTCATTTGTTTTAGCATGGAGGCTAGTCTCATGGATGAGTCACAAGTGTAGAAGGGGCCATGCAGTCGCATGGCCTTTTCTTTAGCTATCAGGGGTTATTGCTTATAATGTGTTGAGATAGCGTCACAACGAGGCAGCAGATGTATCTAGACTACCGCAACGTGATCTTGAGCGAGGCCGCCTACGGCGGTCTGCCGGTCGCTGCATGGATGCTCGACGAGGTCAGTGGAATAGCGGCTGCGGATCTGATGCTGGCCGCGCGCGGGACCAACAATGCTGGCACATATGTGGGTTCGCCAACTCTGGGCGTCATGCCGGGACCGATCAACCGTAGTGCTTCCGGCGCACCGACGTTCAACGGGTCGAGCCAATGCGTCTCGATCGCCGATTCCGCCGCGATCGCTGTATCCTCGGCGATGACCGTGGAAGCCTGGGTGAGGCAGGGCAGCACCTTCAATCGGTCGATCTGCGGACAATACGATTCAAGCATCAATCAGCGGTCCTGGCTGATGCAGGTCGAGACGTCGAATCCGCCGAAACTTCAAGTGACCATTTCCGCTGATGGGCTCTACGGGAGTAACGTCAAGCGGTACAACAGCACCGCCAGCCTGACGGTTGGCGAGTGGAGCCACGTTGCGTTTACGTGGAACGGTACGACCCTCGCGCTCTATGTGAATGGTGTATTGCAAACGCCCGCGAAGGTTGCTGCTGGTGCGATCGCCGCGATCTACAACGCGACGTGTCCGCTGAAAATCGGCGCTGCGGCCAATGGCGCCGGGGCCACGTCCTATTACGATGGCCGGATCTTCGGCGTGGCCCTCTACACCTACGCCCTGGCCGCGGCCCGCATCCAATACCACTACCTGGCCGGAAAAAACGGCCTAGCCCATACGAGGTGCTAACATGCCCGAAGAAGCCAAACCCGCGGCGGTGCTCGTCGAGTTCGCGCGGCAGGCGCAGACGACCAGCGAGATCGCAACGGCGGTGGCCGACATCCTCCAGGGTATCGAACGGACCTGGAGCGAGATGGCCTATCAGTGTTCCATGATTTCCGATCGCTGCAAGGCGCACGGCAAGGCCAACATCCTGGCTGCGCTGCCGGTCGAAGTGGCCGCCGCACTGTCCGCGACGTTCGACAGTACGCAAGCGTTCTGGGAGGCGAACAGCCCGTATCAGTTCCCGCCGATGCCAGAACAGCCCGAGGCCGTCGAGCCCGAACCGCAGCCGAGCCAGGAGTAAGCCAGCATGGCAGTAACAGCACTACAGAGCACGACCGGCAGCGCGTTGAACGTGACCACGTTGCAGTCCCTGGCAACAGCCAAACTAACGGTCAGTGCAGCCACGACGCTGCGGGTGGCGGCGAAGGTCATGCTGACCGGACTGACCAACACGGCGGCGACGATCACGGTCAAGATCCGCAACACGACCGACAGCCGAACGCTCGATCAGTTCGCGGTGGCGAAGGATGTTGCGACCGATACGGGCGTGACGTTGCACCTCGGCCCGTACTACCTGGCCGGCGGTTCGGCTACGGCCACCGATTACACGATCCAAGTCCTGAGCAGCAACGCCAGCGACACCAACGCCTCATGGCAGGTCGATTGGTTCGATGCCGCTGCATCGACGCTCAGTTCCGCCGACATCCGCACGGCGTTGGGCATGGCCGACGATGATCTGGACACCCAACTAGACGCGGTCTTGGCGGCGAGTTCCGTAGCTAGACCGACAGGCGACATGATCACGATTGTGATGCCGCACGGTGAGACGGAGCCGATGGTGCCGTTGTTTGTGGTCGATCCGGCCGGGGACGCCACGACGCTGATGACCGGCGTGCAAGCCAATGCCATCCAGCGACTTTACGAGGTATCCGACCCTGGCGAACCGCAGGAATTTACGGTCACTTTTGACGGCGAGACTACCGTTTCGCTTTATGGCCGTGACAGTGCGTCGATGCAAATAGCCTTAGAGGCGCTGCCAAACATCGGCGTTGGAGATGTGTCTTGCTCAATGGATCAATCCGATGTGTTGGTGGAATTCACGGGGGCGCTAGCTGGTATGCCACAACCACTAATGACCGTGACCATGATTCAGGGTGAAGGATCATTTGCATTCAGCGAGGAGCAGACAGGTGCCAGCGCTCTTGACGCTAACGCTGAAATACACATTCTGTGCCCAGAAACCGGCGATTCATGGACGTATGCCACAACCAATGACACGCTCGTTGTCGGCGCAGCCGTCCAATACAACGCATCAGTGGACAACTCGCGGTGTCGCATTACTGAAATCGAGCATACCAATCACCCTGGCGCGTACTCAATCAGCCTGCATCCTACTATCGCAGCTATAGCCGGCGCTAAGAGTCTCATCGTCGCATTAGTTAAGACGGCAACCTACTCCGCGCAGCCGGTACTTGTGCAATTGGAAACGGCCGTCGAAAGCGGGTTGAACCAGGCCGAAACGCAAGCCGCCTGCGCCGCCGCGATTACGGCCTACCGCCCGCCTACGAAGGCCGAGTTGGATTCAGCGGTTAGCCCGCTGGCCCTGGCGTCTACAGCGCTCAGTACAGCTGTATGGACAAACACCAAGGCCGGATACTTGGATACGACGATAACAAGTCGACACGCTGCCGGCGCGGCAGTTGCCAAATCGCCAGCAACGCTAAATTGGGCTGCAGACGTATCTAATCCGCCCACCATAGGCACCAGCACACTGACAACTAACGACCTGACTGCGGCATTTAGCACTTATGCCGGACCAACCAAGGCTGAGATGGATGCAGCAATAACTGCGCTGGCAGCTTATGGCGACATACACTGGGTAACTGCCGCTGGATTTTCTACTCATTCAGCCTCAGATGTGAAAACAGCTATGGAGGCTGAGGGCTCGTTGCTAGCGCAGATCAGCGAAGACACAGGCACAACTTTGCCAGAGGCAATTAGCTCTGTCTCTGTGTCATTTGATCCTCAGGACTTCCGTAACGCCCTACAGCTTGCAGCCACAGGCACCACCTCGGCAGACGGCAGTATCGACAAGTACCTGGAAGACATTCAGGCCAAGACTGATACGATTGTTGTAGATACTTCCAGCGATGATGCTGTATCTGTTGATCACAACTATGGCAGCGATGACGCATTGGCTTATGCCGCTGCTAATGGCGCTGGAATTGATAACGCGACAATATGGGCATTTACACAGTCCGACTGGGAAGCTGGAAATCGAACAGCGGCATACGCCGTCGCGCGCAGCGTTACAACCCTGCTTGGTCGATGGGTAACGCCCATGATGCTTGATCCAGGCAACTATGTCCTGCTGTATTTCAAACAGGGTTATTACGGGCCTGATTACAAGTCACTCACTGTCAGCTAGGAACACAGCATGCCCGTCACAGGTACACAGGTAACGCAGCCGTCTGATGATGCAGGTCTTCCGCTGTCGTCTACGATACAGCCTAATGTGCCAACGCACGAAGGCTGCCCTATCAACACAAAACGGCCCGTTGTCCTTGGTGATAAAGGCGTAGCTAGCACTGTTACCTGGCTAGTACGTGACAAGAGCGGTGCACCTGTCGATCTGTCTAGCTTGATTACAGTGTCCGATTCTATTAGCGAATCGGAAGATGCCGATACGGCAAGTGTTGATGTGCGAATTGCCGATTGCGCAGGTGGTCGCATAATCGCTGCAACTGGTGAGTTCTCAGCTGCTTCTTCCGGACAGATCAGTTTTGCCATACCTAGGGCCATCTACGACATCGCTGGTATTTATAGGGTCAATGTGGCCGTCAAGAATGCTGCCGGTGATATTGTTGTCTTGAACAGTGGTTTGCTGTCGATTGAAGAGTCACTCTTCGGTGATATTCAACAACGAGTAGGACCGCCGTCATTGTCAGAGATTCGTATACGGATGCGGGACACAGGTGTTGAGAACGATCTTCTGCAAGACGTTGAGTTCGATGACAACGAGATCGTGTCGGCTATTCTAGGACCTATTCGATATTGGAATGAAGAGCCCCCGCCGATTGCCCGTTACAACTGCAAGAACTTTCCGTTCAGAGAACATTGGCTTAAGGCCATTGTTGCTGAGCTTCTGATGATTGCCGTACACCACTATATGCGCAATAAGCTTGGTGCCAGTGCCTCCGGTGTTGTCATCAATGACAAGGACAAGAACGGAGAGTATATTCAGCTGGCCTCTGCCCTCAAGTCAGAATGGCACGACTTTGTTCGCTACAAAAAGGTCGAGCTTAATGCCAAGCTATTCCGAGGATCTCTTGGATCTGGCTATGCCTGAGTAAAAGATTGTGGCTTACCGTGGCATAATCCTATAGGTAGTGCTTAGTTTTGGTGGGCCACTATTTCTTTAACTCAGGAGGGTTTGTCATGGTTGGCTCTGTTTTGAGAATGGTGTGTGTGTTGGCGATCTTTGCATTAGTTGTGGCTGCGGTCACGGTCCTGCTGCCGACGGCGAACGGGCAGCAAAGCGCGTTCGGAAACAGTGGGTCCTTCGGGCAGAACTTCTACGGAAGTTCTGGGATGTACCAGGGCCAGACAACAACCAACTCGGCCGGGGGCCAGAACTTCTACGGAAGTTCAGGAATGTACCAAGGTCGCAGCACGCCCAACTCCTCCGGCGGGCAAAACTTCTATGGCAGCTCTGGAATGTACCAGGGCAGCAGCACTCCCAACTTCTCTGGGGGTCAGAATTTCCATAGTAGCTCCGGTATGTACCAAGGCCGGACAACGCCAAATTCGTTTGGCGGTCAGACGACCAGCGGCGGCACTTATACAGTGCCAAATCCGTTTGGAAGCACCAATGTCTTTGGAAATGGAGGTGGACTGAGGTACTCCACAACCCCAAACGGTAGATAGTTGCGTGATTAGCGTCGGTAGGATACGCCAAGCTGTTTGTCTTGGCGTTTTTTGTTTCTCAGGGATGTAAAGGAAACCGTGATGATCGTCAGTCAAGTTCCGCGTAGGGTTGGTCATGACTCTCAGTTCTTCGCAGACACATGTGGTGTTTGTGGGGAACCGATCCGGATCTTGCGCAGTCGCGTCGGGCGACTGAACTTTTGTGAACGGTGTCGACACATGAACAGCCTGGCTGTCTGTAGGGTGATCGCCCAAGACAGGTGCAGGTTTCGTGTGTTGCCACGTGTGTTGCCGAAAGTTGACAGGCTCCCGGCGGAGCCCAGTTATGCAACGCGGACGCTCGTTGGCGTCGCTAGCCCTCGCTGAGGGCCGTAGGTAGATGTACAATGAACGACAGGGGTGCCTTCGGCCCCTGTCGTTTCTTTTAGCTATCACAGGTCGCAATATGCCTGAATCCTGCACAGCGTCTTGCGGAAATGTCTGCGAGGCAGTGTTCCAGTATGTACGCGTATCTGTGGTCATACAGGGCGGCACTGTCGTTGAATGGGCATTGGTCCCTACGTTTCATGACCCGGCCCCTCATACGTTCCAATTACAGATTGGCCGTACAGGCACGTCTACTGCCGATGATTGGACAAATGTGGGCGCAACGGCCCAAGACACTTTCTATCTTGTCGATGACACGCAACGAGTTTTTGGCCAAACACAGTGGACACACTATCGTGTTAAGCTTGTAACCAGCCTTGGCACGTACTACTCACAGCCTGCCTCTTGCTACGGTGGTCTAGATGTTCGTGACAACAGGCTAGTGCGTGAGATTCAGCGCCAGTGGCGTGTTCGCTATCAGGCTACTCATGCCGGTTGTCGTGGCTATCTGCTCAAACGTAAGCTATACGGTGCTGCATGTTCTGCCGGCCATATAGACTACCAAACTGGCGAGAACCTTAACCCAGACTGTCCGCTGTGTTTTGGAACAGGCTTCGAGGGCGGCTACTTTGCAGCCACACCTTGCATATGGGCCGAGCTGTCCCAGAAAGTGCGTAGAGAGCAGGTGCAGGAGCCCACAGCTACAACAAACAACATCGTCATCTCCGGTAAGTTTCTGTCCGTACCGCAATTAGATACAGAGGACGTGTGGGTGCAGGACGAATCGGACATGCGCTGGTTCATACAGAGCATCAAGCATGTTGCCGAGTATCGCGGTGTACCGGTTATTGTTGAGGCTGAGCTTCGACACGCCCCGTTCAGTCACACCATCTACGGTCTGGCAATAGATAGGACCTAGTATGCCCTATATTCCACCCAAAAAGGGTTCAGGCGCCCCTGTGCAAAAGCCTGAGCGTAAAGATAAGCCGAAGGAACGGCAGATGATCCGAACGCTTAGTGTCACGGACTATGAGCCAAATCATAAGCGTATCCGGCGTCTACTGGGCCTGTAGGATTAGCCATGAGCACTGACTTTGATCCAATTACCCTTAGTTCCATCTGTTCGCTGTACTCAGCGGCACAGACGCTAACTGGCTGCTTCAGAGACGAACTTACCAGGCATTTTGCCGCCGAAGACCTTATAGAGAACCCAGACCTACGTCACCTTGTATGGCGTGACGGTGAGCGAACAAATATACTGATAGAGAGTGTTTGGCGCTGGAATCCTGCCACGACTGGCAAGCGTCCAGCGGTTTTAATCAAACGTAACGCTTACACCAATCACCGTGTTGGTATTGGGGATAAGCGCCAAGGACCTGCCTCGGACAAGTTTGGCTTCACCCATTTCGAGACGTTTTGGATTGGTAGCCATTCGTTGTTTTGCATAGGCGGCACAGGATCGCAGGCTGACCTACTGGCAACGGAAGTCAGTCGACAAATTCACGAATTTGGCCAGCAGATCAGCAAAGAACTTGGTCTATACCGGTTCGCAGTACTTGAGGTTGGAGCCGTAGCTAAACTCGAGGAGTCTACTGAAAACTTTGTTGTTCCTGTCAATGTAGGCTATGCGTTCTCAGAGCGCTGGTCACTTAGACAGCAGGCACCTCGCCTGAAGCGCGTCTCGCTCAACGTACTGCTGAATCCTTAAAACCTTTCTGCCTGTCGCACGGAGGCACAATCCATGGCGTACATCGTCCCCGGCAATCTGATTTACCAGGACTTCAACAAGTCTGTCTCGGCGACCACGCCGGAACTACCCGCACACTACACGGGCGGGCATGCCAAGCTCGTTCGCTATGCTGAGAGTGATGAGAAGCAAGAGGGTTATCTTGGCTACTACGATCCGTTGACCGATACGGATTACGCTTGGCCTAACCGCCCTGCCGGCGGTGTGATTGATGCGGCCTATACCAAGCTGTACATGGACAATGCCTTGCTGCGCTACTTCACCGACACCATCGGTGGCGGCGATACCATTGAATCCGTGCCGTCGCGAGCCAGCCGTATCACCAGCCCGACGCTGAGCTTCAAGTCGAATGGCGTGTCCTATCCTCGTTCTGCCGACTTCTACGACCGCGATGTCACGCCTGGCGATATCGTCAAGGTTCGTGCCGTGGTTGCCGATGTCGATTACGAGCTGTGGACGTACGTCAAGGACTTTGTGGCCGAGACTGTTGCCGATGTTATCGGCTCTGCAGTTGCAGACGCCAGTAATGTTAGCACGCAGTCTGCCCCTGTTGCCGCTACCACCCAGGAAGATGGCGCAGAGAACTGTGTCACCGTTACGGCTACGTCTTCGGCAGCTTACGATGGTCTTGCCGATGGCGACATCAACGAGACTTACACGATTCGTGTCATTGAAGGCTCGATTGATGGTGACGCCACGACTGCCAAGCTTCGCGTGACCTCGCTGTCTGGCCGTGACAATGACTCCGACGTTACTCCGTCGGCCTTTGGTGTTCCGACAACGATTGGTGACCGTGGTGTCACCGTCACCTGGGACAACACCGGCAGTGAAGAGTGCTCGTTGTCGGCTGACGTCGATGGCGTGTCGCCTTCAGACTTTGTTGTCGGCCAGGAGTGGGAAGTTGTCGTTGGACAAGCCTGGACGGCACCTGTGGCTACGTCGGGTGGAAACTACACAGGTACGCAAGACGTGACTTACATCATCGAAGTCACGAAGGGTGGCCTGTGGGTCGATGTTCCGCAGATTACTGTCACCACCGACCGTGGTGTTGATATCAGTGGTCCGACCAATGTCACGGCGGCTGGTTCTGCTGTTGTTGTTGGAACGAAGGGCATCACCGTTGCGTTCAGCCAAGCTGGTCTGCGCAAGGGTGACCGCTATTCCATCGAAGCCACAGCTGAAAGCAATGGGGCCTACAGGACCCTGGTGCTCGGGCATAACCTGCCCAGCGCAATTGCCAGCTCTGGCACGGCAGTCGAACTTGATCTGTCGTTGTACATCATGAAGGACATCCAGATCGGTGAACAACGAACTGGATTTGCCCCTCTGGTCAATTGGGAGCAGTCTGCGACGCAGCTTACCGTCAACGACTCTCTCGTGGCTTACGACGAGACCTGGACGGATGGCGGAACGGCTATGGCCTTGGACGTCATCTCTGAGTCCAGCAAGGGCTACGGTCAGCTGTTTGTGGAGTATCGTGCATGGCTGGCCGATCTGGTGGACGCTGTGTACAACGTGGCAGATCCTGAAGATCTGGACACCGCTGTTTCCGGCGCTACTCACCCTGACAACGAGTTGAAGTGGGCCTTGTACATGGGCCTGCAGAACAACAACGGCGTGCCGGTCTATTTCACGGCTGTCAGTGACCCGTCCGATGTCGACAGCTGGGCTCAGGCGCTGGACGTGATCGGTGGAGAAGACAGGCTGTATGGCCTCGTCCCTCTGACCCGTAACGCCACCGTGTGGGGCTTGTTTGCCGCTCACGTGGCCACAATGTCCACTCCTGAATACGCCCGCTGGCGCGTGTTGTGGATCAATCTGGACGATGTGGCTGAGAAGGCTGTGGTCAGCACTGCCACCTCTGAGGATGGCGAAGAGGTCTTGGCCAAGCTCAGTGATGACCCGTACACAACCAGCACGCAATACACGTGGCTGGAAGTGCCTGCGGGCAACGGTAACTTTGTTGCCAATAACGTCACTGCCGGCGATGTGGTCCGTTACCTGTATACGACGGACGGCTGGGACAACGTCAGCTACACGGAGTTCATTGTTGATGCCGTCATCAACGAGGACACCATTCGTCTGTATTCCGGCAATACCGTTGCAGTGAACACGCCGCAGAAGATTGAGATTTGGCGCTCACTTAACAACACGCAGCGGGCTATCGAGATTCCTCTGCAGCACGGATTCAGCACTCGCCGTGTCCGCGCTGTGTGGCCTGATTCTGTTGGTGGCAGCGGTTACACGTTTGCCGGATACCATTTGTGCGCGGCCTTGTCCGCACAGTCCGGCGGTATCTTGCCGCACCAACCGATGACGCGTGTCTCGTTGGCTGGATTCGACGACATGTCGCGTACGACTGCGTTCAGTTACACGCAGTTGAACTCGATGGCTGGAAACGGTGTGTGGCTTGTGACTGCCAATCCGCGTAGTGGCGCGGTCTACACGCGACATGCTGTCACTACCGGCAGTACGGACGACGACAACGAGCGAGAAGAGTCCATCACCCGTAACTTGGACTCCATCTCGTACTTCTTGGACGAAGTGTACAATCCGTACGTCGGTATCTCGAATGTTTCCGACTCGCTGATCACCAAGATACGCAGCGAGCTCAAGGCCGCGTTCAAGGTGTTGACTGGACGTAATTACGTCCGACATCTTGGTGCGCAGCTTATCGAAGGCACGATTGACGATATCCGTCGGCACAGCACGCTGGCCAACCGTATCGTGATCGACACTACGCTGTCACTGCCGCATGCCTTGAACAATATCGAATCGCACTTGGTTGTCGGCTAACCGGGACGAGATGTAATTAGCGCTAATTACATCTCAACCCAGCACGGAGGCAAAAAATGAGTAGAGACGTCTTCAATCGCAACTCTGATACGTTCGGTGGTGCTTTCTCTGCAGAGCAGGCCACACTGACGTTTCCTCGTATTACCGACGGGTCTGCCGACATTCAGCTTGGTGCCGATGTTGGACTGCTTGTTCAGCGCCTGCAGCTGAGCTATCAACAGCAGATCACCAGGCTTTACGAGGTCGGACAGCCGCGCATATACTACGTGGGCGGCCGAACGGCTGGCGAGGTGTCTATCGAGCGCGTTATCGGCCCGAAGACCATCACGGCAGCCTTCTACCAGACGTACGGCGACATCTGCGCTGCGGATGGAAACACTGTGCACATGGAACTTACCAGCGGCTGTGATACCACGTCGATGTCCACGGTGTCGTATGAATGCTACTTCTGCGTCATTACGACTGTCGGCGTCGGTGTTACTTCAGCGGACATGTTGATCAATGAGTCGTTGCGACTCATGTTCAGTTCGCTGATTTACAGCACCTGATGACATTGCCGCGCTGACTGGCCCACAGCGCGGTTAAGGCTTGGGTGACAGCGGACTGCCACCCGAGGGACCTAGAGCCCATACCAATAGGCCATTACTAATGCCCGAGCCTCCTTTTTCTGAGCGTGCCCTTACAACTGACCAAATTCAAAACCTGCAAGCCAGACTCAGAGCCAACGAGCTTCGAATAGACTCGTCTACGGCCCCTGAGATGGCTTCGCAGGCTACTTTGGCCAGTAACACACGTGAGTCTGCTGGCTTGCACCAGATGAGCCTGGGCAAGCAAGGCTTACTGTGTCTGGGCCGTATCGTCATAGCCATACCGTACTGCAACTGGTACAAAGTGCAGTTATCTGACGGTGGAGGCGATATAGGCTGTAGCAAGGGCTCTGAAACGGGTCTCTACCCGTTCTCAGTACGCGAAACATCTCCACTAGGGCCTGGGCAGTTCGTACTTGTCCATCGACCCGCTGAGTCCACCACTGGCATCATACTTTGTGCTGTGCCTGGGCTTGTGCAGTGTGGCGATCTGTCTCAACCTGACTGGATTGTCCAGGGTGGTGGATCATGCCTCGTGGCTGAGGGTGGCTTGTACAAGCAGCTGTTCTCGATGCTGTCCAAAAACTGTGGTGTGCGTGACTATTCTGACTCACGACCGCTAGATGCCACTGTTGCTGGCGAGTGGGGACGCATTAGTGACCTTGGTGGCAGCGTTTTCATTGACGATGCACACATCCAGCTAAGCATCGACGAGATCTGTGGCCTGTTTTTGTTCTACGCAGACCGTTTTGCCCGCCTGTCGACCTACAACCTGGACTGGAACACTGCAAACAGTCAGTGGCAGGTACGAAACGACAGTGGTGAAGCCTACAACTGCTATGCTTCGGCGGTGTATCCGTGGGAAGCCGCAGGGTATTTCGAACAAGACGAACGGTCTATCGACGAAAAGTCTGCTGATGACGTACATAAGCAGGCTATATGGGCTGCGTACGAGCCAAAAGAGGACGATCAGAGCCCATTCTTCCGCTGGCGTGAGTGGCGTGGCTACCTAGGGCAGGGCTATTTGCGTGAATTGATGGCCCCGCCGGCTAATGCCAAGGGTCCGTGGACGTTTTCCGACACGGAAAGCACGCCTATAGGTCTATTTCGAGAGAGCGTGGGCCTTGATGGGTCGTATTCGCTTACCAGCGCGCACAGTATCTCGATTACAAAGCGTGCGCTGATACCCATAGCTAAGCAACTCAGGCTACCTGAAGATCCGCAAGGAGATAGATACACAGATACCGGTGGCTATTCTTTCTCTGGCATTGGCGATGAAGAACATAAAGTCAAAGCTATGCCTATGCCTGACGACGAGCTACCGCACGTCTTGCAGGCGCAGCATGTGGCTGATTCGGACGCACATAACTTCAATTGGAAGATGTTGCATCCTTTTCACTACCACAACAAGGACTTTTCGCTGCCTGAAGAGCATTCTGAGTCTGGAGACTCGCCTCTTAGCGTTCTAGCGTCCCCTCCAGAGTTCTCTTCACTAGAATCTGACACTTGGCTGCCTCCACCAGACAAGAAATCTGTGCGTATTGACGGTCGATACGGAGAAACAGAGTATTTCGAGTCTACTTCAGGCTTCTGGCAGACACCTGACGGCGGTTTGGTGTTCAGAGATGCCTACGGCAGCGAAATCTTGATGACCGGCGGCAATATACTGCTGCGACCAGCCGGTGACGTCATGCTTATGCCTGGCAAGAGCCTGATAGTCTGGAGCGGCGACGATATTGTGCTTCGTGCTCAGAATTCTGTTGATGTGACGAGCTCTAATGCCGATGTACGCATTAAAGCTCAGTACAACACAGAATTCCTGGCCGGTAACGGTGGAAAACAAGGACGCATGCTGTTTGAGAACAGGGCAGCGTCCGATCTGCAAGAATGGACAGACGCTGCCGGCGAAGAGATACGAGGATCAGGCATTTTGTTCAAAGCAGCGCACAGTAAGGTAGCGCTGATGGGCAAAGAGCTATATCTACGCACAGGCAGCACGGATGGCAAGATAGATGCAGGTCCTATCACTATAGATGCCGATCAAGGTCAACAGACTGTAAACGTTGTTGCCGACAAGGTATTCAGGTTCATTAGCTCGTATGCAGCCGATGCTTTCTGGAGCGGAGCCTCACAGAAACAGAAGGGCACTCCGACAGCTGTTAATTCGTGGCATCCTGCTTGCTGTCGCATAGGCTCACCGCTAATCATCAATGGCATGCTGTGCAACCTACGAGGCGGTCATCTATTCCGTGGTTATTCGTTGTCCGTTGATGGCCACTATGCCTCGGCCAAATCCAGAATCTACGAAGGTCGTATCGGTGAGATGGAGAAGGGCCGGGACTATACAAGCGACATGGCGACACAAGATGACTACATGTCGCGTATAAAGACCACGATGAGCGACATATTCGCTGCTACGTTCACAGACGAGCTCTATTCGGACAACGGCATTGGTAGTAGCATTTTGCAAGAGAAGCTGCAGTTCAGTCTGCGTACAGCAGATCAAATGAATACGGCCAGCTTCAAGCTACCTCAGGCTTGGTGGCAGTGTATTGCTGACGCCTCGTCTGGTGGAACGGCCTGGAAAGAGCAGGACGTCGAGTATCACGGAGAGAAGATGCAGCCACATCCTGGCCGTGAGGCCTGGACTGACGACAGTTCTTTTCTACAGCTTCAGCACAAGTATTACATCGTCAAAGAAGGCTACGACAAGTCACGTGCCGATGACGCTTATACGGACCCGCAATGGGAAGGCTGGGATCCGAAGTCATTTGACTCGGGCTACAAGGTAATAGCCAAGTCAGTTAACTCTTGAGGGGAAAGCGATGCAAGATAAACCAGTTAGAAATCGTCCAATGCCGTCACTGAAGGAACTGTCGGGCTCTAATCTGCCGTTGCCGCCAGGACGGCCTATGCGTGTGCAGCGTTTGACTGATACCGAACGAGAGCAGCTGGAGGAGCTGGGCTGGCGCGATGGAGAGCCTATTCCTGAGAACCTGCCACAGCTGCTAGCCGAAGCCATGGCCGAAGCGCAGACATCGGCGTACGATATCGGCCAAATGCCTTTGCCTGTGTCGCCAGATCAGCCACCACTACGACAGCCGCCGTCTGTTCCGCTTGAGCAAGCTACGCCTGAACGAATGCGTCGTGTTCGTTCCCTGTTTGCAGAAGCAGCACAGACAAGCACAGTAGCCGAGGATCCGATTAGGCCTGCACAAGGGCCTATCGCCCCAGGTGTGATGGCAGCTATCCAGGCATCTTCGCAGCCCAACATAGAAGTCGACATGGATGTTGAGCCTAACAAGCTTGCTGCGGAGATTGCTGAAGGCACTACTGAAGAGAAAGATCAGACCGGCGCGTTAGATAAGGTAACCAAGTGTCGGAATTGCGGATTCAGCGACTTGGCTGCCGACCCTATTAAGCCGTCAGCCGAGGATCTTGAGTCGTTTGTTGAATCGACACTGGCGCTGACACCGTGGCAGAAATGCTACTCATGTCTTGGTGGTAAGCTGCAGGTAACCATTCGGCAGGTGTCACCGGCGGAACTCGACCTGTGCTTCAATCAGGTGCACAGCGAACAACGTGCTAACAAGACAATGGACCCCTACGAGCAGCTAACACGCTACAAAGCCTGTATGCAGCTTGTAGACATTCGCACTACTGAGTGGAGCGCCGACTTCCCTCAGTCTATCGAGGCTTGGAAACAGAAGATTGGCGACGTTGAGTCCCCGTTGGTTGCCATACAGCAATACGTGTATGACCGGATTTTCAAGTCTGAGGGTCTACATCGTATTGTCGGTCAGCTGATCAATGACTTCGAACTGCTTGCTAAGCGCATGGAGGAGAATGTCAGAAACGCAAATTTCTGGAAACCCGGCCAGGGTTGAGCCTACTTGTAAGGGCCGCCGTAGCCGGGCGCTTAGATGTCAGCAAATGCAAGCCGTTTGATCAACAGTGGGGGCTTCATAAATCGCTAGTGTTGCGCGAATTCGATAGGCAGCAAAAGGTAGAAATGCTGAAACTGCTGCTGCAGCATAATCTAGCGTTTCTACAAATCAATCACCTGGAGGACAGCTATTTCAACTATGCGCGAGACGGATCATTCGATCTGTTGAATGAACTGCAGAATATGTACTTCCCTGAAACAACCAAAAACAGGGAAGATGCTAATAGGCGTTCAGTTAAGGCCATGGTCGGTGGCTGGAACAAACGCTTCGGTGATAGCAACGATCCTGAAGTTCGCAAAAAGATCGAAGCAGCTGCCGCTGCCATGTTGGCCCGACATAAAGAGGCCAGAGAGAGTAAGCAGCGTCGGCCGGTTAGCAGGCCTGTGACACCAGCAAGGAAGCGCCGATATGGCAAGCGATAACTGGCCGTTCAGCATGAGCCCGTCATACAACGGTCTTGAAGGCCTTGATGGCGGTGGTGACCCTATGGCCATGGGCATACAGGCCATTGGTGGCGCGCTGTTATCAGGCTACGCCAACAACCACGGTCTATTCCTTGGCGGGCTAACTGGTCGGAATCCGTATCGGCGTATGGAGCAGCAGCGCTTCTCGCTGATGCACGACGCTGCCATGCGTGCGGCTGCTCCTGACGAACGTGCGATGTTCAGGGGCTGGTTGCGCGGTAGTGCCAATATCGCCGGCATTGCCTGGAATGACCAGACAGAAGCAGCAGCCAACACGCTGGCAGATACAGCTGCCGGCGCAGCGCCAATGATGGCGCGAATGTCGCCTAACTTCCTTGATAGCTTTGGTGGTCGTCGCGGTAGTCGTACTGTGCTGGCTAGTCATCTGATGACAGCCGGTCAGAACATGATAGATCCGATGACCGGACGATTGGGGCTAGGCGTCGAGACTGTTACGACGTTAGGCAACCAAATCCAGCAGAGCATGTATGCTGGAGACAACTACAGGGACCGTACGTTAAGTATGGGTCAGCAGGGTGCCCTGTTTGGCGCACAGCAGCAGCGAGGTGTATTTGGCGACTTGTCTGGCGGGGTAGGTGGAGACAAGGCTGGATCGATTGATTCCGGTAAAGTCATTCGAACGTTGAAGGGTTACGAGAAAGTCGTCTCGGCTATGTCCGAGATTTTTGGCGAGGCCGGCAAGCCCAACGCACCTATGGGGCAGCTGCTGAAAGCTCTGGACGGCCTGACCGGTGGTGGCATGCAGCAGATGTCGACTGGCAGCGCTGAGATGCTAGTTCGAACCACAAACAGAATGGCACAGCACGTAGGCATAGGCCTAGAAGGCGCTGTGGCGTTACAGCAGTCAGCCATACAGATGACAGGCTCATTAGGCCTAAACCCAGCCTTCTCGGCCAGCACAGCGATGTCAGGCATGCAATTCATGGCGGGATATAGCTCTGCTGGTCTCGGCGGTATGCAGGCGTGGGGTATGTCTGGTCTAAGCCAGCTTACACAGTCTGCCCAGGCCCTGTCAGCTAATGCGGCGGCATCCGGCATAAGCAATAGGCTGGGTGTAATGTATCGTATGCAGTCCCTGGGCGGCGCTGGAACATTTACTGCAGGCTCTGACGCGGCCAAGCTTATGCAGGCTGTACAGGCCGGACAGGGAACAGTGCGGCTTGGTGGTAGGGACGTTAATATCAGCGACATTGGTTCTGACCGAATGACATCCATTCTAGCCAGCGGCAATACACTCGGGCTAGCTGCTGGTGATATAGACCGCATGTACAGCCAGCGGTCTAGCAATCAACAGTACGTTCACGAGAACAATGTCCAAGGCTATGTGCAGGGCACACTGCAGAAACAGGCTGTGCTTAAACAGATTGGCGGTGCTGGTCGTACGGCTATTGCCGGTGCCCTGGACTCTGCCGGTGTCGGTGGTAGCGCCCAGCAGCGAGGTGCATTGGCCGCTGAACTATCATCCCGACAAGCTGCCTCAGCGTTGAGTGACAATGCTAAGTTAGGCGATGCTGACCGAGACAAGTACATGGCCAGCTCCATGGCCGCTAACCTGACTGCAATCGCTGATGGCAACGGGCCAAATGCCGCTGCAGCTCGTCAGATGATTAACAGGTACGGCGGTAGGGACAAGCTAGAGGAAGGATTGATGGGTCTGTCCAGTGTTGTCACTGGCAGCATGAACAACTCATTGCAAGGCTCACAATTCAACAGCAGCCTAGTTGATGCTTGGGCTTTAACAAATGGCCGTGTTCGCGACGGCGGTCGTCGGGCGTATGCCGCTGCCAGTGCCGGTGCCAAGCTAGAGAGTGCGCTAGCGCCATTAGGCAGCAACAGCATAACCAGAAATCTGGCCGAGGCTGTGATTAGCTCAGATCCTTCGACATCAATTCCAGATCTGGTGGCTCGCGCACTGGGTGGTGTCACTGTAAGCGAGGGTGATAAGGCGAGGCTTGAGTCTACGCTTACCAACCTACGAACACAGGCGTCAGCCATGCGAGCTGGCGGTGATACCGCAGCTTCGGCCAAGGGCTTTGACGATGCTGTAGCCGCATTGAATGACATATCTCATTCCGCCAATCTAGACGTAGGTGGCCCGGCCTCGGATAGTTTCTTGGACGCTGTTAAAGCCAACGAAACTGCACGCGACAAAGCTCTAGGTGCGTTTGGTGTCAGCGCTGATGCCAAGGGCAAGTCGTCCATAGACGCCGTCATGAAGAAGGGGGCCTCTCGTACAGGCCAGCTTAAATACCTGAATGACGTATCTAGGCGGATGCAGCTTTATCAGAGCATGCGGTCCAGAACCGGTGTTGATGATAATGCCACTTACGCACAAGTCGTTGATAAGCTGTCCCAGGGTGATCGCGATGCTCTTCGTGACGCCGGCGCCGATTCTGACTTTGGTAGGCTGGCAGACAGCGCCAGATCGCCTAATGACTTCTATGGTGAATTGATACCAAGACTCGAAGCAGCCGGAAGGCAGGCAGAATCAGCCGCCGCTGCGCAATCCGCTGGTGGCGTAGGCGGTGGTGGTAAGCTGGTGTTATCGGGCACGCTAGAGTTGAAGTCCGACGGCAAGAACGAAGTCAGCGGCGGTGCACAAATGGACAGTTCGCCAAGCGCGACGTGAGGTGCCTATGAGCGTAGTTCTATACACCAACGGTGGACGCGGCTCATCTAACATGGGCGTCGTCAAAGCCTTGGCAGGTCCACTAGTGTCTGGAAGCATCGTGTCTGTGGATGGATGGGGTGGTTTTGAATCCATGCGCAGCATGTTTCAGCGACTGGTGATGTCTGCGTCGTGCAATGTATTCGTACAACACACTATTGGCAACGATATCTACGTCTACGTCACAGGCGACAAGGTTGGCGAAGTTGCCGTTGAGGGTATAAGCGTTGCTAACGACTGCAATGGCTCAGGAAGTGGCTTTGGACGTGTATTGGAGTTTTACAAAGCCAATCGAATTGTTGCTCGCGCGGAACCACTACAGATACGCATCAGCCCATCATCAATACTGCGGGGCTACTTAATAGGTCTGCGCGGTGAGCTTGTAGATCCAGCAACCAGGATGTTTCAGTTTCAGCTGAGCTTCATGCTAGTACCGTGAGATAGCCCGATGATAAATGTAGCACGACAACTTCTGCTCAATATGCCTTCGCAGAAAGCTACTGGCCGTCCTGGCGAAGAGTATATGCCGCCGGACTTCCAGCCGCTTGTGTTGCCTAGCTACATATCGTCAATCTTTGGCTATTTGTACGGCCCCAGACCTGACGACATGCTGAAGTTCTATCGGGTACGACAGCTTTTGACCGTGTTACACTCGACAGAGTTTGTGGAGTATGTGACCGATCTCGATCACAGGTTCACATATTCACCTGGGCTAGCTGATTCAGATTTTGCCGGTCTGTTTGGCACATACGTGGCAGCCAGAGAAGGCACTGGTACGTTGACACTGCTGGGCAGTATGCCTGCCGCTGACGACATAGGCATTTATCATCGTTGGTTGGTCAGCGTTATAGACGAGTCGCGAGTAGCCGTATCCAGACAGACGGCCCCTATCGCAAGCGTCACTTATGATTACAGCTACACTGATGACCTTAGCTCTGTATTTGACATATCCGGCGATGAACTTCGTGCGGTGTTTAGTGCAGACCCTGGGGATTCATGGCGTGTTGAGGCGTACGCCAAGCCGACACGATCATTGGGTGATATTGCTGCACAGCTGCAGTCCGTGGGCAGTAACATGACAATGCCGCTATTCGGCCTAGCAGACAATGACATTAAGTCCGAGCCGTATAGAACTTTCTATCAGCTGTGGACAAGTCATGCTGAATTTCCGTATCGATTCAGCGGCTTCTTGTTAGCACTGTTGTATCGCCTGTGGGCGCTCTATCAGAGGGCTCACTAATGGCTAGATCTAACAGGGTTAAGCTCAAAACTACAGTGTCTATAGGCGGTACCGAGTACACCTGCAGCAATGTAGCGATGCACTACGGGCTCAATGCGGTACCTGAAGCTGCAGTGTCATTAGCCGTTGGTCGAGACATAAGATCCACCGTAGCTTCGAAAGTGCATTCAGGTAAGTTTGGCTTCATGCTGCCTGTTATTATTCGTATGCAGGCTGAAGGTCCCTGGGAGCCTGGCAGCAGTGATGATTGGTCAGATGCCGGTCGACAAACATTGTTTGAAGGCTACATGACTGGCGCAATGTTTCACAAACGGCATGGAGAGATCCAGCTACAGATACCTGTGATCCATTGGTTGTCCAACCTGGCATTCTCATCTGTGTTCAGCAATCAGAGTCATCCCAGTAATCCCTTCAACTATAGGTTTAGTGCAGGGTTCGCTGGCGGCATAGCGACAATGGCCTCTCTGAAGGCCAACCAGATGACGTTGCTCAGTATTGCCGGTGATGCCGAGGTGTTCTCGGAAGATAACATACAGGACGACCTGTGGGGTAAGTGCCTGGCTCCATTCTTTAGATCAGTTGCCAACTTCGACATCTTGCAGCTTGGCACCAGCGGTGACAGTGGTTGCTTTGGCACTGAGAAGAAGAACTCACAGTCGTTGGCTGCGTTGGATCATATAGAGGGTGATGCCGGCAGCGTAAAGAAAAGCAAATGGCATGTGCCAGCAGCTTTGGCTGTTGGTAACTCGCGTATGCCGCTGGCAGAGGCCATTGGCGGTGCCATAAAGAGCATGACAGTGCAGTCCATGTGGAGCACTACGCTATGGGATGTGTTGATCAACAACATATGCCCGGCTTTCATGCTGTCAGTCGTGCCACGCGCTAGTACAGTCATGATCGTGCCTAGACTTGCCGGTATGCGAAAGCTATTCGACAAACAGATATATTCTCGTGATGTAGACGATATCAAGATATCGGGGATGATAAATCGACCTGTTCGCGGCGTGCAGCTCATATCGCCGACTACCGACGACACAGGTGCATTTCACGAGATTGCCTGGGACGACGGCGGGTGTTACTGCCCTGACCCTGCCGCCAAAGGAATGCTGCTGGTCAAACGTGTTCCGTCTTGGATGGGCACAGCACCAGGGTATACGAGTGACTTCAGACGAACAGTAGGCTTTGGCGATGTCACCATCGCTACAGCCACAACACCTGCAAGTGCACGACAGTCAACAACCGGAAATGACGACGGTATTACAGCCGCAGAGATCTATAAGTCATTGCCTGAGCTGTACGAGAAATTGGCAAAAGCTATCTATGTTGAAGAGGCATTGCGTGGCAGGTCTGGCATAGTGCAGGGTAAGCTGCGATTCGACATAGCGCCTGGATCCAACATAAAAGTAGAGAATACTGGTGACGTGCATATCGGTGAATCCGACGTGCTTGCGGGTGATCTTATTGGCACCGTGGCTCGTGTCTCTACACAGATCAATGCAGCGCCGCTGTATGCCGGAACAACAATGCAGCTATCACAGCTTCGCACAATTGACGAGAATAGTAGTGATAGAACATCAACAGCAGACCACCCGCTGTACAAGTCAGCCTTTGTAGGTGCTCCGCTTGTCGATGCGTATCATTTTGGAGGCTAGGCTCATGCCTACTAGACAGCAGTTCAGCACAAAGACCGATACGCCGGCTGAGTTCTCTGAGTGGCGTAAAATGCCGACGCCTGAGAGCGCCAATAGAATGCTGCGGGCCATACAGCCTAGTATTGATAAGGGCATACAGGCCCATGTCGGATCAGACGCCGGGCCGACCATACAAGGCCACGCAAAGCGCATCCTTCTGCAGTCACTGCAACGATACGATCCTGCCGAGTCTAAGCTGAGCACGTTTGTTATCAATTCGCTGCAAGGCCTGCGTCGAGTGTCTAGAGAACAGCAGCAGATAATTCGAACACCTGAGCGTGTGTCTCTAGATCAGGCCCATCTGAGCTCTGCAGAGAATGATCTTCGTGACAGGTATGGTCGCGACCCTACTACCGAAGAACTAGCTGACAGTACCGGCTTGTCTGTTGCCCGTATTGCTCGTGTAAGACAGTACAAGCCTCCGGTGTCTGAGGGGTACTTCATAGAGCGCGATGAGTCCGGAAGCGGAGCTGGTCATTCGCCCACTATAGCCAGCAGCGACCAGCCTTGGTTGGAAGCTGTGTATTCCAGCCTGCCGGATCAAGACAAACTGATACTGGAACACTCGCTAGGTATGTACGGGCATAGGCCGCTATCTACACAACAGATTGCAACTAAGCTTAAGCTGTCTCCTGGCGCTATTAGTCAGCGGCGTGCTAAGATTCAGGCCATGCTAGATCAACAAGAACAGCTTGGACTATTCCAATGACGGCCAAAGGCAAACTGCGAGATGAATTTCTGAAGCAGATAGACCGTTTATGCGAATGGTCTACTGCCTTTGGTAAAGAGACGACCAATAATGGTCAGTCGGATTGGTATGTTCCGCCTGGGGAGGCCCCGGATCTGCAGGACTGGGAGTCGCTTAGCGACAGCTTCGACAGAACCGCGCTAGTGCAGGATATGGCGTCTATTCTGGAGAGTAAGTCCAGCATCGGTGTGGATGGAGATTATGCACTTGTACAGCTTCAACACGACTTCATAGCTGTGCTGGAGCGAGCCTATAGATTGCGACACAGTTCCTTCTGTCGCTGTATGGCTATGTCAGCAGGGCGGGCCGCAGGTCATGGTAATAGTGGCGGGCCTATCCAGATGCTGCTGCGAGGCTATCTAGAGCGTATTGAGAAAGCTAACAAGGATAGCTCTGAATGACAACAATAGCAGACTATGCCGGCAGGACTGTGGACCTGTTTGCCTTTGATGACGTCAAACCGTACGGCGAAACTCCGTTGGTGATGACGTTGGCTAGCCAAGGCAACTCTGGCAAGATCTGTGCTGGGCCTCAAAAGCTGGCGCAGAAGTTTCTGATCCGCTTGTTTCAGAAGCGTGGCTCCTGCCCATTCGATATGCAGGATGGCTCGTACTTCATGACTGAGGCTGAAGGCGGCTATCTGCAAACAGAAGGTGACGTTGAAACGGCGTTTGCTGCAGCCGTATCAGACATAGCTATACTGTTTCAAAAAGAAGAGACCGACACCGATCCTGCTGACGAATGCTTCGAATCTGCTGAACTTCTATCAACAACGCTACAGCACGGTCGACTGATCATTGTGATTCGGCTCATTAGTAAAGCCGGCAGCGATCAACGAATTCTACTGCCTATTCCGGTTACGGTTTGAGGTAAAGCCATGGGTACTGATGTTGCCAGCTTTTCTGATCTTGATCCTACGCTAGTTGAGCAGCAGCTTGAATTGCTGACAGCGCTACTGGCTGAATACAATCCTAGTCTGGATCTACGGTCAGGCGTATTGCGCAGCCTTCTACTGGTTCCTGGGGCTATGTTTGCAGCTAAGCACCAGACCGAGCTGACAAACATGTCTGATGCTCTGAGCCTGCAACGCCTGGTGGAGAATCCTTCACTCGTCTCAGACGATCTGGTGGATGCCGTACTCTACAACCACGGCGTTGTAAGAAGTGCAGGTAGCTTCGCTGGCGGCACAGTCACCATTCAGCTCAATGCATTGCAGCCAGTAACAATAGCGGCGGGTACGCTCTTTGAGGCCAATGGTCTGCAGTTTACCACTGCCGCTAGTTTCTCTGCGCGCACATCTGTTGATAATGTTGTGTCTGATCAGGACCGCGTGTTGCAGGAGTTGAGTGACGGCAACTACAGCTTTACTATTGAGCTTGTGGCTGCCTCAGTCGGCAGTAGCTACATGCTGTTGCGTGGCACTGAGTTGAGTGTCATTCCGCAGCCGTCGTACTTTGTCAAAGCCTACGTCACTTCAGACTTTTCTGATGGCCGCGACGAGGAGACCAATACGGATCTTATCGCTCGACTGTCCGATGGTCTGACAGTTAAGACCTGTGGTGGTCGCGCCCATATGAGTGCCGCGATCAGGGATGCTTCTGCCTTTCCGCAGATACTGTCGGACTCGATACTTGGAATGGGCGATGCTGGAATGCTGCGAGATCAGCATAGCCTTATGCCGTGCTCTGTTGGTGGCTGCACAGACTGGTACGTACGTACACGTATCCGACCACTCAGCACTATGCTAGCCAAGACAGCCACATATGTTGGACGTGCTAGCGACGGAAGCGGCGGCCTGTGGCAGTTTTCGATTGATCGTGAAGAGGCCCCAGGCTTCTACTATGCCTCACGTATTGTGGCTTCTGGCAGCACAGATAGCGGTACGTTCGCAGTCTACAGCGACGTGCGCGGCACTGATATAAGCGCACTTGAATCCGGTGGGTTACTTCCCGACATTGCTACAGCCCTAGAGTCAACGTACAGTCGATTCCAGACCGCCGTTATCCAGTTCGTTGATTCGACCACACCGACAGCGTCACTAACGCCATACGTGTCGACGCAGGACTACGATGTAACTGTGGAGCGTATGCCGGATATTGCTGCCATTCAGGATTGGGCTTCACGTCGCAGCTTTTTGAATGGCGCTGGCGACATATTGATCAAAGCCCCGATACCGTGCTTCCTGCACATGTCGTTCACCATAGAACTGTCGCCAGGGCAAACAACGCCAGACGTTGCAGCGATCCGTAGCGATCTGGCGGCATACATCCACAACCTTGGTTTCACCAATGTGCTGTCTACATCGGCTCTGACCGATGTCATACACGCCTATCTGTCCTCTCCAGCCCATGTTCGGGCGCTAGAGCTATTGGCAGTGATTCGTAAGCCTAACGGAGAACTGCAGTACACGGCCACTACGGATGTGCTGGAATTGCCTGCCGACGACGACAATATGTCCAGTGGTCGGACCATTGCCCTGTTCATCAGCGAAGACGATATTGCAATTTCTGTCCGTACGGCTAATATGATTGAAGTTTGAGCGCTCGTAATTAGCGCTAATTACATTCGAGGAGGAAAACCGATGAAGTATCTGTTACTGCTTGTTGTGCTGCTGTCGCTGGCTTTGAGCTTCGTTACTGACAGCCATGCGATGGCTCCTGGCAAGGTCTGTGGGCCCAACGGCTGCAGGCTTGTCGCACCGGAGGCAGCCCAGGCTGAGCCTGCTGCGGCTTGTCGGGCCCCGGTCGTAGCCAAAATCAAGGCTGAGAGCCGTGAGCTGTGCGTCAAAACCGCCAAGGTGGTTGGCAGGACTGGCGCGGCCATTGTTCATGTTGTGAAGCGTGGATGTGCCCGGCACGAGCGCAGGACGCGCTGCTGCCGGTAGTGTGGGAGTGTGGTTGGATGTGGCAGCGACGGCCAGGGGTTTTTCCCCCTGGCCGTTTCTGTTGACGCTGACTGTAACTCAAAAGTACAATACAAGCAGTGATTGCATGCAATGACTTGACTTTTGAGGGAGAACACAGAGATGAGTCAGCTCTACACCAAAATCGCCGAACAGCTACAAGGTGCTTTGACCAACGCTCAAGGCCAGCTGACCGGCGAGATTGCCATCGGGCATATCTGGGATACCTTCTGCAAGCTGGTCGAGAAGGCCGTTCTCATTGCGCAGCAGTGGGAAGTCATTGGCCGTATCAAGAAAGAGCTTGTCCTCGCCACGCTCGAGAAGTTCTACGACGAGGTCATTGAGCCTCTCGATATCCCATTGGTGCCCGCCTACCTGGAAACTTCGGTCATCGACCCGATGATCAAACAGACGATGTTGTCTGTTGCAGGTCGACTGATCGACAAGCTTGTCACCAAATTCAACACTGAGGGGTGGCCAGATGAATCTAAGTCTGACTGATTGGTTAGCGGCAGCTGTTGTTGTGTTGCTGGTTGCGTCATGGCTTCCGGCAGTAGTCAGCAAGCTGAAATTCAAGATTAAGCCCAGTGGCACAGCTGCGACGCCTGAGCAGCAGGCGTGGATCGTGCCTACGGCAGAAACTGCAAAGGTCAGTAAGCTGCAGGGCGAAGACTACGAGCTGTATCGCTGCTTCCGTGCGCTCATGGCCCGTGTCGAGGGCTGTGCTAATGCCACAGAGGCTCTGCGATACATCGTACTACCTGCGCTTATTGTCGGCGCTGATCCGCCGCATTATCGCGTTGATTGGACAAAGGCTCCGGACGTTGTCATTCCTAAGCCTGAATAACGGTCAAACCGTGCAGGCAAGGAGGTTTGCCGTGACTAAGCTACGAGGGATCTTACTTGCTTTGGCGCTCGTTCTGGTTGTGGCTCCGCGAGTGATTGGGCCGCAGGAGACGGTTACGCCATCGGTAATTACTGCGCCGGCAGCTGGTCTGCAAGACGCGGTTAAGCCTGTAACGACGTTGCTCAAAGGTCATGCTCAGGCTGCCGAGCTTGGCTATGCCTACGCTGCCTTGGCTGATACTGTGCAGCGTGATGCCGGCGTTATAAAAACGACTAGGGACTTCAAAGAGGCCAATACACGTTTTGTAACGCTACGCTTTGCAGGAATCCTGACACCGAAAGTACCAGGGCTTGCTGCTGCTATTGATCAAGTGTTGCAGCAGCAAATTGGTCTAGAGGTGGCTGACCTCAATAAGCCCCGTACCGATGGCACTACGTTGCGGGCATCTCTGGTTAGTGCCTTGAACGCAGTTGCTTGGGCCTGTCTGCAAGCCAAGTGAGGTGATATATGCTTTTCCGGACTCCGCAAGACATTGTGTCTGCTTACGAATGCGGCTTGCTTGGTTGGCAGTACAACAAGGCCACGATGGAGCGGCTGTTTGCCGATGGCAAGGCCACGACATTTGGTGCGGCCTGCCCGCATCTTCGTGGCATAGGTGATAAGGCCTTGGCGTTACTGTGGAAGTCTCGTGAAAAGTATGACCCAGGAGCATTTGGACTTGAGGCCCAGGTCAGAGGTAGCTGTGTCAGCCACGGATCTCGTAACTGCCGAGACACTACTCGCTCGGTAGAAATCGACATCAAGGGTGAAGCCGAGGAATACTACAAACGTGGAGCCACCGAGCCTACGTACGGTGCGCGTGGCTCGCGCGGCGAGGGTATGGATCCGGCTGTAGCTACACGTTTCGAAGTGGACACCGGTTTCCTGTTTCGTGAGAAGTACCCGTTCGCTGACTTGTCTAAGCTCAACGAATGGATATGTGACAACTGGCTCCGAGGCATGCCGGCTGAAATGATAGCCGAGTGCAAGAAGCATCATGTCGGACGCTACGTGGCACCTGGCGATATAGCCGAAGCTAAGGCCCTGTTCGCAGCTGGCTACGCCTGCCACTCAGGCCAGCAATTCGGCGTGCAGGCCAGCTCAGATGCTCGCGGCTTGGCTGTGCGTGGTAAGTCGTGGAATCATGACATGGCCACCATTGGCATGGACGACACCAAGCAGGTTTACCCCTGCTGCGTGTTCCTGGTCGCAAATTCCTGGGGCAAATGGAATAACAAGCCGCGCGTGTGGCCTGACGAACTGTACGGGCCGTGGCCTGTGGGTTCGTTCCTGTTGAGCGAAGAAATGTGGGCTCAATATTTCCTAAGGTCACGCTCAATGTTCTTCTACTGCGACGTCGTTGGCATACCCGCTAAGAAGCTGCCGAACTACGGCACCCCCTCAGACGTGTTAGGGTAACACTATGCGATCATTGTTGTTAGCCGCCTGTGTTGGTCTGTGTCTGTCGGGCTGCCAGACCACTGTGCCTGGTGTTCGTTACGACTGGCGAGGTCATGACGCAATATCACTAGATGTTGCTGCAGCGTCTGTGACCGTGGTCAGCCTGACCTCATTCGAACCAGTTATTCCTACGCCGCCTGTTCCAGGTGTATGCCCTAGCTGCAACAACACGGGCTACATTACACACGGTGACGGACACCAGACGCCGTGCCCAGATTGTAGCTCCGGTTCTGCTGGATCTCCCAGCAGCTGGCTAGGCATTTCGGATCTGACGGATACAGCCAAGCAAACTGCGCAGAAGATCAACACGCTGCTCGACAACGTGCAGAACAACGGCCTGTCTATCACCGTACAGACCAACAAAACGCCTAAGGCCTGGACACCTTTTCAGCAGAGCGACTGTGCAAACGGAGCCTGCACGATCGGTGGTCAGACCTCTGGCTCGTGCCCGTCAGGCAGTTGCGGCACTCCGCAACAGAGCACTGGCTATGCGCCGAGAGGTCTATTTTTCCGTCGGAGGTAGCCATGCGTCCTGAAGAATTCGAAGAGGCCCTATTCAGCCAATCTATTCGACTTCGAGCTGGACGCAAGCCTGCCAGACGATGGCTCAAGCTTATAGTTGCCAAGTGGGACACAAACGGCTTCGACGACAAGCGTATACGGACGCAGGCTATAGCGGACTACAGGGAAACCTACGGTAGTCCAATACTTGTGTTGTGGGCGTTGTCCATAGTCATCAATCTGCTGTTCAAATGGTGGCTGAATCGTGACCGAGCCGACACAGAACAAATCGTGCGAGACTACAGAGCCTCAGCTGACGCAAGCTGATCTAGGCCCTCTGGCCGAACGTACGCAGCCCACACAAAGCAATCTGCCGTGGTACTGTAGCGCAGGCTTCTGGTACGGCGTCTTCATCATGTTCCTGGGGGTCTCTGACTATCTGATGCCGATCATATCGGACCACTGTTCCCCCTTGATGTCTCGTGTGTTGTTCGTCATCAACGGTGCGGTAATCCTGGTGCTTCGGATATTCGCCTATCGTCCTCTACGGATGGACAACCCCTTTCCCATGCCTGACACGCTGCGGAAGTGGCGTTCTTAGGCTATCAGGTTTCCTGGTAGAATAGGCCTATGGCCCCTACCATCTATCCCGCTGGCGAACTAGACCAGCCAGAAGCCCTGTTGACTTATCTGGGCTCTTTCTGGTCTGAGCAGTATTCTGGCCGCTTCCTTCTACAGGACATACTAGAAGGCCAGGCGCTTCTGCATAGACAGACGCAGGCAAACCTGCGACATCTGCAGGACTCGCTTTCCAGGGAGACACTGCCGCTCGGGCAACGTCACAGATGGTATCAAATCAAGCTACGCCGCTCTGAGTGCAATTCTGCCGCCATAAGCGCTCTGCGGTACGGTGAGAATGTCACGTATGCCGGTATACCGTCTGAGATCACGCAGGACTGGCTTGAGTTCAACCCTGAAGACTGGTTTGAGCTGACAGAAGACGACTGGAACGAGCTTGTACTATCCGGCGGCGGCTCCCCGGCTGTAAGTAACATCAAGTATTATGGCCAACTGCTGGACAGACACACATACAGCTTCCCATGCCCGCTGGCTCTGACAGCAGCACCGCTATTGCTGACTGATCGTATTTTCTCGCCTAGCATCACACTGGTGGCTGGCCTGGATTACGAATATGACGCGGCTAACGGCCAGTTGGTTTTCTACACCCAGCCGTTTGATGACAGCCGAATCAGCAGTGAACTTGTTTACACAGGCAGCGAAGTAACAGACACAGAGATAACGCTGTGGATGTTTCAGCCTGTGGAAGACAGAGACTTACCATGGTATCACCTTGGGTATCAGCTAGGTCTTCGCCAAGCCACTAGTGAGAATTATCGACGGTTTCTGCAGGCCTATTGGAATGGGCTGACCAACGGCGGCTCCGAGTACGTCATACGGCAACTGTTGTCAGCAGTTGTCGATGTGCCTATAGCAGAGACGGACGGTGAAGTGGTTGAGGATGTTGTCACAGACTCACGCAATCTGCTCGTCATAACGTCTGACAACGTTTACAAGCTGCATATCGACGATACAGCAACCGTCGCAATTGGCGATGTGCTGTACAGAGGTCAAACGCTAGGTGAAGCCTTTCAGGCGATTGACCTTAATCGTGGAAATGTGCCTGACTCGCTATTTGCCGTGACGCTGGGCAAGGAGTATCTGGCTCCAGGCTACCTAGACGGCATAACGTTTCGTAATGCCGACGTACCTCTAACTGTTACTGACGTTGAAGGCATCGCCAAGGTGTCATTCGAAGTCGGTGGCTGGCCACTGGACATTGCCAAGTTCTGGGACGAGGTACATTCTCGTGGATTAGCCGCTGGACAGACCTTGGCAGACTTGCTGGATACGCGAACAATCAAAGAGGATCCGCCCAGAGCAGGCAATCTGCCAGCTACCGTCAATCCTCTTGAATTCTTGGCAGCCAATGTTCTACGTCGACATGCGCTGGTGATCCAGGCAAAGACAGCCTATTTGGGGCCTAACAGGCTAGACTACGCATTGCTACGAATGCTTAGACACATACTGCCGTCGTTTAGTTCCTTGTTGCTAGTGTTCAGGCTTAGTGGCGTAGGCGACACAATTACGCCCGCCGGCAACATACTAGAATCGGCTAGCACTTACTACGCTGCGGAGCCTACAGGCGAGACGGTGGTCACTGAGCGTATAGTCGAACAACCAAGACTTCGATATATAGACTGCTACTGCCCTTGAAGGAGCCTTTATGCTTAAGCCTGGTACATATGCAGCCGGCGCTGCACGGTTGTGGCAACAATTTTCAGCGAACGGTTTTACATACATCCGTCCGCAACTGCGTGTTTCAGGTTTGTGGTTTCCTGGTGGCAAGTTCAACCACAACGACATAATGTACGACTGGGCGACAGTTCAATGCGAACTGCTTCGCGGCTCTGTTGATGGCAAGTCGTACAACATCTCGGCCATGTACATTGAGTTTGAGAATAACGCCGGCGCTGAAGTATCGCCGCCTACCGTCAATCGAGACGATGCTCTGTCTTACTATCGCAACTTGTCAGGGCTGCGTGACTATTTGCGCGTGCCCCTTGTGGCAGCTGTCAAAGAGTCAACCAATGAGCTTATATTCCCGCGCGGTAATAAGCTGACATGTTTTGCGCAGACTACGGGTACTGTTGGTATCAACGGTCTGGAGTTCTCCAGCACACAGCAGAGTCGCGTGTATGGTGGTGCATTGGTTGTCACACCTGACTACGCCGACGATTCACAAGACCTCATCTATTGTCGGTGGTACTACGAGGCTGCTAGTCAACTGACCAAGTTGCCCAGCCTGCAAATCGGAATAGACTGGCCGCTAACCTTCGGTTAAACACGGACGGATGCCCATGAGCTATCAGACGCTAATCAGAACGGTTCGCGACGGTGAGGCCGTACGTGGCGGTGTTACAAATCGACCCACGTTGGAGCTGAAAGGCAACATAGACCATCTGAAGTCGTTGCTAGACACGATTTCAGCAGGCTCCACCGTAATTGATCGAGCCAAAAATATGTCGTCTGCCGTAGCCGTTGGTCGGCCTGTGTACTACAACACAACCAACCATCGCTACGAACCGGCATTGGCGTCTGTGGCGGTTGACGCAGCTACAGGGGTGCTTAGCTTGGCCGAGTCTGCCAAGGTGCGCGGAGTGTGCATCACCAAAAACAGCAGCGAGAACGGTGATGTTCTTTTGTTTGGCATGTACATTGTTGACATGTCTCTGGCGATTGACGATACGGTAGTGCCTGGCGACTACTACTTGTCGCCTATGCAGGCCGGCAAGCTTGTACGGCAAGAACCCGGCGTTAGCGTGCCCGTACTAACTGTGATGGAGTCAGCCACAACAAGCACGTGGTTGATATACGTTAACCCTCTGCCGCGTGCACTGCTGGATGGCCATAAGCACCATAAGTTCTCTCTGCAGTGTGTGCCTGCTGGTGAAAGCGTGCTTGCTGATTCACGATGGTCTGTAACCGCAGACACGGACATTGAAGGTTGGCTGCCTGCTGATGATCCAAGCTTTGGTGGACTGGCCCCGCTGGGTGCGCAGTTTGGTTACAACATCGCAGCCTCATCGTTCAGTGCCCTGTGGCCGCCGCTGCCTGTCGAAAGCGCTGTGCTGCTGTGGAATCGTGGTGAGGACTTTGCTGTACTCGGTACGCTAGTTCCCACAGGCGCTGACGAGCTTGTTGTCATTGATCGCAACGGCATATGGTGGATGAGCAACTGCTTTGGTGACGTGCCGTGGCCTACAGTGCCTGACAGCATCAGTGAGGGTGTGTCGGAAGTCTGTGAATGCCCGCGTGCGCTGCAATCTAGCATGACGCTGTGGTTCAGCTTGCCGCTGTTCTACAGTCTGCAGACGGCGGTACTCAGTCTAACCGTAAAAGACGGTAGTCCGCTGACTATCACTTGCGCCGGCACTGACGATACGGCTGGAACTGGCCATCTTGTGATAGGTCTGCAGCTGGCCCTGACAGTGCAGACAGAGGACACTGCAGGCTACACGGCGCTCAAAGGTCTGACCGATGCCGGCACGTTCATTAAAGGCCCGATGGTTGAATCTGTCGTGGCTGGTAGTGACAACGTGACTCTAACTGGTGACGTCACTAACGAAGATGGATCGGTCCAGGGTAAGGTCAGCATATTCGTCGATAACGATCTGACGAATACTGAGCTGCAGGTGGACACGGTGCGCCTTGATGGTGTCACAGACGAGTACTACGAAGAGGTGATGGGTCTTGGCTTCCCTGCCGGAAGACAAGCTGCCTATCGTGGTCGTATATCGGTGCCTGCCAAACAGACCTTGCCAGAAGGCACTGTACTCAAGCTCAGGCTTCAATTGCTTGGGCGTACGACAGGCACTGTTCCAGACGATGTGTTCAGTCTCACATATCGTGTATTGTCTAGGGACAGCGCCCTGCTCACTGCTGCTGCGCTGCCAACGGCTGACTCAGCGTCGTCGATTGATGCCGGCATTACGCTTGCCTCGTCCAATCAGGTGTTTACTGCTGAGTCTGCTGCAATTTCTGTTGTGGCTGGCGACACCGTGTTCTTTACGCTGCAGCGATTATCGACAGATGCCTACAGCGGTGAACTGCATGTGATTCGTCAGGCCGGTGTGCTGAGCATTTCCCAATAGGTAGCTTTATGGCCATTGGTTTACGCAATCTTGAATGGTTGAATCACAACGCCAGCCGGCGCTATCCGTTGACGGCTGATGCTGCCGGTGTAGACCAAAGTGGTGCGTTTAGCATTCCTAACGACTTTCTCCTATCGTTGCATCTGTCGCTTAATGCCGGTGTCTCTGTAAATCCTGCCGGATTCTACGTATCCACTCTTGGTGCGTTTACGACAGGTTACAACATTGTCATCGGTTACTACAACGGCTCGACCACAACCACTGTAGCGTCGGCAATGCTTGCGGCTACGACACACACCTATGGGCAGTCATACAGACTACTAGGCCAAGGTGACTTCTATGACGCCACAGGCCATATCGTTGTGGGTGATCTTTCTAATATTGTGCAGCAGCCTGCTGGCATATTCACGTTCAATCCTACCGCCACGATCATAGAGCCTGATTGTGTTCGTCCGAGTATTCGTGGTGTCAGTGGCGTGATCGTACAGAATGGTCAGGAGCGTAGTGAAGTTCTGACTGGCACCGTGGTGTTGAGCGCCGGTAGAAACATACGATTCACTGTTGTACAGGCCGAGGGTGCAGATCCTGAGATAGTTGTAGACGCAATAGACGGTGAAGGCCTGAATGACGATTGCGTATGCATTGGTAACGCATTATCGCCGCCGATCAGAAACGTCAACGGTATCAGGCCTGATGCCAACGGTAGACTAACACTGCTAGGTTCTGAGTGCTTGCAGGTTGAGACAATGATCAATGGTCTCAAGCTGACAAACCCGTGCTCAACACCTTGCTGCGGTTGCAGTGAACTAGAGACGTTGACTCAGGCAATGGAACAGTTTGGCAGACAGGCCACCACGTTAGAGAATTTCTTGGTTAGTTTGGAAGCTCGTGTGGCTCAGATGGATCAAGTCGTACTTGGATCTAAGCTGCAAGATAGAGGCTGTATAACAGGTAGCTGATAATGGCCAACGTGCATGAGTTTCCATTAGATTTGTCGTCTGTTGCCGCAATGGATCACTACATGCAACGTCGCGGGCTTATGCCGCAGTGGATAAATCCTGAGCCTAGACGACAAGTGGGTGCGGCACGACTCAACACACAGCCACTAGTAACTCCACTACCGTCGCCTACGTTACAAGAATACATTGACGGCACGCCGCCGCCAGACAGAGGACAAACACAGACATGGCCCCATCCGCCGGCGCAATCGTCAAATGCTTAACTAAGGAGATGGCGTACACAATTGTTGACCTGAGTGCTCAAGGCTATACGCCGGTGCGTATTCAGCGTAAATTGTTGTGTGACCTCTCTGACATCTACGATGTATTGGGCACAGTTGAGGACGTTGTTGTCATTGACGACACGTCGGTTATGATTCATTATCCTGATGCGACCAAAGATCCTGTGCGTTGTCCCGGATGTGGTGCAAAAGTGCACCCGCCTTGTTTGCGGTGTCAGTTGTTGGCTTGAACTAAACACGGAGGTTGATAGATGTCTACACCGACGCTGCAATACTACAAAGGACTGCTCATTGTCTCGCCAACGCCCACTGGCGCTGCCGGCTCGGCGTTGAATGACAACTTCATAGCCATTGCTGACGCACTAGAGTCCGGTGGCGGTGGCGAAGGTACGCAAGGTCCGCAGGGGGCTCAGGGTGCAGGTGGTGCTGCTGGAAGTCAGGGTGTTCAAGGCACACAAGGTGTACAGGGCGCTCAAGGCAGCCAAGGGGCTCAAGGGGCCACTGGCGCAGGCACACAAGGCGTCCAGGGCGCTACCGGGGCTGCGGGCAGCCAAGGTACGCAAGGTACACAGGGTGTGCAGGGTCTTAAAGGCAATCAGGGAAATAACGGCGCACAAGGTGCGCAGGGCGCACAAGGTGCGCAGGGCGCACAAGGACCGCAAGGCGGCGTGACAAGCACGTTGACGGCTAACTTGAATACAGCCGGATACGCTATTGTCACTACAACGGGCAACAAAGACATAATCTTAACCCCCAACGGCACAGGCAGCATTAGAACAGGCGGAACCACAAATCTAGGTCATCGATCAGTAGATCTGCAACTTCTAAGCGGTAACGACAATCAAAGAGCTCGCGGCGAATATTCGGCACTGCTGGGCGGATATTATAACGAGAACACTGGAACAAGTGCTGCAATTCTCGGAGGCCAATCAAATATCTTAAGTGGTGAAAATGCGGCTATCCTGGGCGGCGTCAGCAACTTAAACCTAGGCGATTACAGTGCTGTTTTGGGCGGCTTTGCTAACAGTATAGCCGGCGAGGCCCGCTACGCTGCAGTCTCCGGCTATACCAATAATGTCACTGCACCGTACGGGATAACATCAGGGTTATTCACAAAAAACGATATTTTTGCCTCAGTTGCTCAGGGAATTGGTCCGTATGTGCGTCGCTTTACAGCCGTAGGCTATGCACAGACGGAAGATGATAACTGGACAGAAATAACCCTAAACGGTAGTAGACTACAGATGACGGCTGACAAGCTGTGGGCTTTTGTAATTCACGCTGGTGCTATCGACTATAGTCGATACTCAACCGTATGGGAAATGCGTGGCGTGGTTAAGATGGCTAGTGACGGTGTGGCTGAGCTTGTTGGCTCGCCTACTAACGAAGTATTGTTCACCGATGATAGCTCTGTTGCAAGTCTTGGGATGGAGGTAACTGTCTCACCGGTTAATCCTTCAGCAACTCCTGAAGAAGGGCCGTATCTGACGATATGGTGCCAGGGTTTGGCTGCTGCACGCTATTCATGGAGTGCAAGCATTTCTGTTACCGAGATCTCTCAAACATTTCAGCACTGTGGATCTGACCCTACGTGCCAGTGTGACACAGATGATGGCTGTCCTGAAGACGATCCGGTTGACTGCGATCACGAGGAGGCCTGTTGGCCTAACTGCGCCGCAGCTGATTGTAGCAATGAATCTGGCGGCAGCTGCTCGCCTAATTGCAGTACTGGTGACTGTAACTGTGACTGCGATGGTGACGAATGCGGATCTCCGGAAGATTGCCATTGCGAGGAATGTGAGCCTAACTGTACTGATTGCGTGTGCGAACAGACAGGCTGTGAGCCTAATTGCGTAGACTGCACATGTGAGGGTTGTGATCCCGACTGTGCAGACATACCATGTCCTGAGGATGAAGGCTGCGGCAGGGATCCTGCGTGCACTTGCGATCCAGACGACTAGTGACCCGGCGGAGATGTAATTAGCGCTAATTAAATCTGGAGGGGTTTTATGGGTTTTTCCGGCATTCGTTCACTAGACATCGAGCTCACCAGGCGATGCAATCTTGACTGCCCTTATTGCTATCTCGGACAGCATAAAACCAATGTAGACATGTCGAAGGCTGTGTTGGACGACGTGATCGAGATAACCATGCGCGGTCGTCTAGGTAAGTTGCAGCTGTACGGCGGGGAACCTTTGCTGGCGTTTGACAGTCTTAAGTATCTTGTCGACACATTGAAATCAAGAGGGGCTGGAACTCATTTTTCTGTTATGAGTAACGGCCTATCTGACGACGTAGAGATCTTCGAATACTGCAAACGTAATAAGCTGAGTGTGCAGCGGTCTGTGGACGGCTGTCCTGCTGCCGTGGCAGATGGGCGAGGAGTCAAAGCCCTAGAACGCTACAACAAAGCCACCCTGTTGTGGAAAGACTATGGCAAGACTCGTCGCAGTACGATCGCACCGCAGGCTGCCAAGTACATTATCGAGTCTATGCACTACTTTCAGTCCTTGGGCTTTGTCAAAGGCATGTCGCCACAGCCCGACTACTATCCGGACTGGTCAGCTGAAAACATAGAGATATTCTGTCAACAGCTGTGGCAGCTGGGCATTGAGTTTGTAGAGGACTTCAAAAAGACCGGTAAGGGCTTTCGCCTGTTCTGGATTGATAGGGCTTGCGCTACATTCAAGTCAAAACAGCATGATTTTATACACCGCATGGGTTGCGGCGCTGGCCGTAACATGGCTTGTGTATCTTGCGAAGGCAATGTCTATCTTTGTCATCGGTTTAGCAGCGAACCGGCTGATGGGCCGTTCTGCCGTGGAACGCTAAGAGAGATACTCGATTACAAAGATAGAGGCTATGGTAACATTGCAAAGTGTGGATTACACAAAGTCGTAAGCCTAGAACGCCCAGCCATGTGTGCCGGCTGCGTTGCTGTACGTAGTTGCGATTCCGGCTGCTATCATATCAACTATAAGACTACGGGCGACATGTCAAAGCCCAACCCTGTATACTGTCGATTCAAGCAAGAGTCGGCTAAGATTGTACATTGGATTGATCTACAGCTTCGTGAGTTGAATCCTAACTGGTGGCAAGCAAGCCTAGATTCAAGACCAAATCGTGACGTGCCTAAACGTAAGCCTAGAAACAAGAATGGAGCCACTAATGGACCTAACGCCGATACCGAGCGCCGAAGCGACTGTACTGCCTGCGGTCGAAAGCAAGACGTTCAACGAGCTGTATCTGACGGCGATGCTTGTAAGTGTGTCGAAACGAGACCCACTGACACAGCGGATGTCCCTGATGTTCCAGCCGTATAACTTTGCCAGCAAGGAAATTGCCTGGGACTCCGAGCTGACCAAGAAGGTTCTTATTCATGACATCTTCGCCGAGGCTATCAAGTTTCCTGCTGTCGCGGCTATGCTTCAGACAGTGACCGAGCTTGCTGCCAAAATCTACTATCACAGCTACTACACTGCTGTTCTTGCTAAGCTGCAGGCGGCGTCAACGCCTGACGTTGCAGCTATCGCAGCTACAGAAGCAACTATCGCAGGTCTTGAGGCTGCGCTAGGTGTGGAAGAATCAGTCAATCCTGACTGACCGACAACAACATTGAGGGGTTAAATCATGCGATTCAGTATCTTTACGCCTACGCATAATCCTGCCAATATTCGGCGATTAGCGCAGAGCTTGTCGCGACAGACATTCAAGGACTTTGAGTGGGTTGTCGTTGCTAACAAAGATGCCAAGGCAATCGATGTTCGAAACTTGTTGGCGACCAGCGGTTGTCAACACATAAAGTGCATTGATTTTGACGCGGCAGGAAACACAGGTATAGGCTCGCTAAAGAAGTTCTGCTGTAAGCTAGCTTCTGGCGAATTCCTGGTTGAAGTCGACCACGATGATGAGCTGACACCAAATGCACTGGCAGAGCTGTACGCGGCGTTTGAACCTGGCATCGATTTTGTCTATTCGAACTGGTGTGACGTCAATCAAGATGGCAGCCCTGTGTTGTACCCTAGCGAGCATGGCTGGCAGTATCGTCAGTTTGAGTGGGAAGGCCGTGCGCTTGCGGAGGCTGTTGCGTTTCCACCATCGCCTGCGTCTTTCTCGCGCATATGGTATGCGCCCAACCATGTCAGAGCTTGGCGTAGCTCGTTTTACAACACGATAATGGGACACGATCCGCTGCTGCCGGCGCTAGATGATCAAGACCTTCTATGCCGCACATACGTGTCTGGTAACGTACGCCACATCGACAAGTGTCTGTACATACAGCATCACCATGACGAGAATAGCTCAGCAGGGCTGGAGCTGAATGATTGGATACAGAAGGGCACGGTAGGTATGTGCGATCACTACCTGCCAGAATTGGTTATGCGCTGGTGTCGGGACAATTCGTTGGAAGCTATTGACCTGTGCAGTGGTCCCTTGCCGGCTGCGCAATTCACGGGCATCGATCTACTTCCAGCGCCGGGTGTCATACAGCGTGACCTTAATTGCGCACCGTGGCCATTCCCTGATGGGTCTGTTGGTGTATTCCGTGCCAGTGACGCTCTTGAGCACCTGCGCGATCCACTGGTCACCATGCGAGAGATCTATCGCTGTCTAGCGCCCAACGGCTGGTTGTTAAGCGATACACCGAGCACGGATGGTCGTGGTGCGTTTCAAGATCCGACACATTGCAGCTTCTGGAATGCCAATTCGTTTCTGTATTGGACTCATGCCGAGCAGGCACGCTTCATAGGCACTCCAGTGAAGTTCCAAGAGGTGCGTAAGTACAACTACTTCCCGTCTCCATGGCACGAGCTCAACAACATCCCGTATGTGCGTGCCAATCTTCTGAAGTTCTCAGGACGTACACCAGGCCTAGTAACCATATAGCTATATGACAACACTCGGCAGACAGGGCATCGGTGTTATTCAGCCGTTCAGCGGCAGCGACTACCCGTTTGTAGCGCCGTCGGCCGATATCAAGCAGCTTATAGCAGACGCCTATCTAGCCTACAGTGATGATGGGCATCAGTTACAACGTCCCTTCAAGATCGATTGGCTGTACGGCTTTGGCGATCAGGTCGTCACAGTGCCCATTACACCGGTGCACACGTATGACGTCCAGATAAGTGACGCCAATGGTGTTGTTGTATTCAATAGCTTGCTAGCTGATGAGTTCAGCAGTAACGACTGGGGTACACGCTTTCGTATCTTGCAGTGGAGCCTTGGTCAGACCATTCTTAGGCTTGTTGTCTTCCTTGAGTGGGCCGATGACGAGACTGTCATAACGTATGACCAATACATCGAGCCCACTACAGGCCAGTTAGACGAGCGTGTTTGCTCAGAAGTACTGCCAGATCTCAGAAGCATTAAGATCGGCAGCACGGCAGTCTTTGGCAATGTTGTCCTGCGTGGCGGCTACAACACTAAGCTGGACCTAACAGCCAGCTCCGTAGATCTTGTTGATACACCGCCGAATGAATTTGGCTATGCCTCACAGCCGTTGCGAGTCAGCAATAAACTGACGCTGCACGCAACACCCGGTGCGGGTGCTGGACGTTATCCAGCCGACTGCAGCGAAGACAGTGTTTACCTGCGGCAGCTCAACTCAGCGGAAGGCGATGCACGAGGTAACTTCAAAATAGACTTGGATCCTTGTTATCGTGCGCAGCAGCCTATACGCACGCTGCTTTCAGCTGACCCTAGGCAAGTTGAAATCAGAGGGGCGACGCTGCAGCTGTACAACGACTGTGGGCCGTGTTGCGAGTGCGATGACTTCCTGGCCTGCTACGAGGCCATCAGGAAGCTACGTGATCGTTATGCAGACATGGTAGCCCGAGCGCAATCAGTGCGAGACATCTATGCAACTAACGTAGCTCGCTGGAATGCACAGCTATCATGCCGAAATAACCGTCGACTACGAGCCGAGATCAAGCTGCAGCAACCAAACTACGCGTGGCTATCAGCAGCCTACTGCAACAATACGCAGCAGTGCATACGCAACTTGGTGTTTGAGATTGATCTGTCTGGCTGCAGCTTCGCGCTCACGGACTATCACATCTGGTACGCCGGAGATTACGGTGATGACTGGGCCAGCATAGAACGTGTGTCACAGTATTCTATGGCAACGCCGGAGGGTTCGTGGCCGTACTTCAGATTTGTGGCAGCTCGTGTTGATCCCTATAGCATGCCTTACATCAACCTAGGTCTTATACCGGCTGCAGGCTCGTTTCCAGCCACGGTTGGCATATCTGTAGATGCTTACGCTGTGCCTAACCCTGTCATCAATGCGTATGGCTCACTTGTTCCTGGCTATCAGCCTGGGGTCGGGCCGGGTGCAGAATCGCTACAGTATCGGCTTGTAACTGAACCGGCTACAGCTCAAGGCTATCTGACAGGTTAGGTGCGCTGATGTCTAGAAATGTGGCATGGTACTCGCTTAATCAGCAACGGTGCTATCCGTTTGATGAACTAGCGTCGCTAGTGGACGATGCCGGCGTCAGCATTCCTACCAATATCATCTCTGATCTGCATATCTGCTTTCCACGGTCGTTGGCAAGATACGCCTATGTCAGTGGCATAACCGTTGGCGCCTCTGTTGTAAGCGCAGTGATACTGGGCGTAGATAGTCTGACTGCGCCCTCAACACCAGTGCCGTTGGCTGCTATACGGATACTGCGTCCGTTTATGCAGGACAAGCAGTATGCGCTCACACCACTGGCTGCCGGTGTCGGCGGCTGGATAGTGTTTGGCGACAACATAACAGAGTCCGGTCTGCGTACATGGCGTTGCTCCTCTGTAGGCCAGGCACAACTGCTGCCTAGAATTGCCAAAGCCTACCGTGACTTGCCAATTCAGTCGTTTGGCAAGCTAGGTGTATCAACAGCTTTGACCGGTATTGTCAAACTCATAGGCGGCGATGACATAGAGATAGTTCGCGAGTGTGTCGAGATACCTGGGCATGTGCCGGTTGCTAGCGATCTATGTGACAGCGAGAGCCCTGCAACGCGTGAGGCTATTGTCATTAGGCTCAAGAATACCGACAACAGCCAGCAGCGTAATGTCTTTGATATCTACAAAGGTCCGTGCGGTGACAGGCCTGAGAGCAACACATGCGGCGATCCGATACCTGTTGAAGCTATTGGCACCGTCACACCAGACTGCAGCGGCAATATTACCATCGAGTTCACAGGCTGTGGTGTTATCACTGACGTACACCGGGAGGCCTTTCTGGACAACGATGGCGAACTTGTCAGCACGGAAGATGTGTGCGGCGTCATTGTTGACTGCGGCCTAGGGCTTGGCGACATGTGTGTTACAGCTGCTCGTCTACCTACCGACGACGGCACGCTGCCCAACGAGTACGAAGACCTGTGTGTGTCCATATCCGACGAGTCCATCACTATCATCGATGAAGAAGAGCTAGATCCCTTCGTCATTGACTCAGAGGTGGAGGAGACAGAGGAAGACCCGGCGCTGCCCTTGGTTGATAACCTTTCCTCCCTGGTGGGCTGGACAACGCTGCTAGGAGGTTACTCTGTCGTAAGCGGCACGATACAAGCAACACAGCTTAGCGTCCGTAATCTGGCCTACAGGAATCTGCCGCTAGATACGGCCTATTACCGCAAAGTTGTTGTGGACATGCGGCTTACCAATGACATCAACAACACGCTAAACAACGGCAGTGTTGTATTCGGCATACAGTCTGTCGATGATGACTATCGCTGGATACAAGTGACAATGGATTGGGACGGGTTTTATGTTGGAACCCGTGGACTGGTTTTGATGGTACGTAGCCAAGGCCAGTTATCGGTTTTGAACTTCACGGCGTTGCCCGCGATGGCGCTGGATACGCTGTACAGAGTTGTCGTTGCCTGCTATCCTTCAGAAGATCCCAATTACAGCTGGGTGGTGGCTTATGTGCGTAATGCAGGAACTGGCGCTTTGCTTTGTAGCGTAGATCCGACAGCTGTAGCCTGGGACGGTAGTCTTAGCCGCTTTGGTGTAGAGAGTTACAAGGCCACCACAATATTTGACAGATTTGTCTTCACCAACAGCGGCGACCTTGTTTACACGTAGAGGTACATATGCCAATTGAAGAAGATGATTTTGAAGAAGGCTATCCTGAACAGCCCGTTGACGAAGATCAAGCTGAGGCCGCTGCCAACGCTATAGACTCGTTGCGAAACGAGCTACAAGCTGCTGCGGACGAAGAGGCTGATGAGGCTGATGATGAGCCGGCTGAGGAAGAGGATGCATACGATGTCGAAGATGAACCGGGTGAGCCTGTGCCGCCGGGCGACATCAACAAGCTGTGGGACGATATGCTTCGAACGGTGACGGCTGCAACTCGTAATGCAGTCTGGGAGACTGGCATTGAGTCCATATCGGCTCTATTGGCCACTGATCCTGCCAAGCTCATCAAACCGCACGGGCCGCTTACTGCCGACAATGTCAAAGACATTGAGGTCTGGGCTGCCAGGTACGGGCTGTGTTTCAAGCCTGCGGTTGCTGTTGTGGACACTACCAGGGCCGCTAGGTCTGCCCAGATTCGCAAACGCCTGCGATTTGCATGAGTGAGCGCATACTACAACCCGAGTTCCGTCCGTCGTTAGAGAACACCAAGTACCCGTTCTCTGATAAGGCCACATTGGTTAATGACGGCGGTGTCTTTATACCAGAGACAACGTTTCTGGATGCTGCACTGCATCCAGTAGGCGGAACTGTCGGTTTGTATTTATCGCAGGTGGTTGTGACGCAGCAGGAAGTTCGCATCGTTATTGGTGATTCAACTACAGCCACTAGAGCCTACGGCAGCTTCACACTGTTGAGCCCGCCTGACGTATTGCCATTGTTCGACTACTACGGACGAGCTGCAGGTGTGCTAGTATCTGAGGCCAACAGGCTAGCCATTTTCCAGACCTGGGGTACTGGTGCATTCAGCTTTGAGCAAGATCAAACTGAGTTCGTTGCCAGCTGCTGCATACCTACACCAGAAATAGGCCTGCGTGGTTTCTTACTGGATGACGGTACGTTGGTAACAGGCGATGTCTGGTTTGTTGGCGGCGCTGGGATTGTATTGTCTGCGCAGGAGGCTGTAATACCTGCAGGTGTGGGTGGTACGGCCCGACAGGTGTTGAGCGCGATTCGTATAGACGTTGTTGGTGATCCGTTATTCAACAGGCGACTAGGTACAGGGCTATTTGTTGCACCTAGGCATATCAAGACCATCACTGTCAAAGATGCGTCGAGAAGCCTTGTATGTTCTCCGGATCAATACGGCGACTTCAAGCTCACTGTAGGCAATCAGGACGCTGAAGATAGCATCCTGCGTATCCGCTCTACAGCGCAGGGGTTACTTATTGAGGTTGTGGGCGAAAAGCTAAACAGCATTCGGTGAGACTTCTGCAATGCAAGCACAAGCCGGCTGGTATAACACCAACGCAAATCGAACATGGCCTTTCACAGAAGTGTCGTCATGTTTCGTGCCGGATTCAACGATAGTGGACGCAGGCTTTATAGCTGGTGTCTTATCGGAATTTGACAGCGCTGTTCATAGCATATGGCTGGCAAGCGTAGCACGCACCGGTGATACGTTTGTATTCAGCTTCTACTCGGACGCACCTGGGCTCAACGAAGGTGTGTTCCAAGTTAGCCGAAGTCTTTCTGATCCAGTGTACGTGCCTGTATTTGTCGAAGCTGACACTGACGAAGAAGAGCCTGTCTCTGAGGTTGTGCCGCTAGAGATCTCAGAATCTGTCCTATCGACCGGCGATACGATAGACGACGTACGCTGGGAAGGGTTCGTTGTCTTTGGTAATCTTGCCGAGTTGGCAGCGCTGCTGACAGACGGTAACAGCCTGACAGGCACCATGATCATAGAGCCTGGTGTAGTTCAGAATCTTGTGGCAAGTTACGCTCGCAGTGTCAGCATAGCTAACGAGGATAGGACACGATTTGAAACTGATGAAGATTGCTCTGCTGTCGTATGGCCAGTAACGCCTCAAGACATATGGCCACGACAGATAGGCATGTGTGGTGATCTTCGACTGCAGGAGGGCATCTATTGCAGGCTAGAGCTGAACTCTGTTGATAACAGCATCACGGTCAGCGCTGACGTAGACAACGATAAGGTAAGCCCGTGTGAGCAACAGCCTGTATTTCAGCTAGAACAGGCTCCAGAGTTTGCCTCTACACTCGATGGTAGTCCTATGTGTAACGAAGTCCTGCGTACCGTCAATGGTGTGGGCGGCAGGACTATCTCATTGGTAGGCGGCGACGGTGTACAGATAGAGTTCGACCCTGTAACGGCTACGATAACCGTGGCTGTGAATATGCAGGGCATGGCAGTGTGTTACGGCGAGAACTGATATGGGCTATACAGGCGGACCATACAATTTTGATCCCGTGTTTGACCCGGCTGACTGTGAGGTTCCTGCCGTACAGCCAATCGAGGTGATTCCCGATATCACCAATTGCGAACTGCCCGATCCGCCAGAAGCCATCTTTGACTGCGACGCCAGCGGTCTGAGCGCCATACCTCCTGTGGATCTAGCTGCTGCTGTTTCTGGTGCAGCCGGCCCGCAAGGTTCACAGGGCGTGCCTGGCTTAAACGGCCTGAACGGTGTCGCCGGTCCGCAAGGGGCTCAAGGCGCCTCTGGCGCTGTCGGTATAAATGGCGCTGCCGTTGTGGTGTATGTCACAACGCTTATAGGCGGCGAATACTACAATGGCACGTTGTACCTTACGCATTACGACGGATCAACCTGGACACAAGACGTCCTAGATTGTTATGTGAAACACGCGCCCTCGGCAAAC